>Ga0182742_1000287_pt1 | contig 88802 bp, 82 predicted proteins | sample eDN5th37CBELigMG_FD_128880 | JGI IMG/M metagenome (GOLD analysis project Ga0182742, IMG submission 128880) | Enriched Miracle-Growth compost microbial communities from Emeryville, California, USA - eDNA 5th pass 37_C BE-Lig MG (version 2)... ...
AAGAGGGTAACCTGTTGTTCTTTATCACGAGGCCAGTAAGCGAAGCGCGCTAGTAAAATAAATAAAAAACTAAGAAAACAGACGTTATTAAAAGTATGTGTCCAATATTAGGGGGTTGAACCGCTAATCTGCATTTAACGGAAATATCTCCGCTTATTTTTCTTTCACTAGTTACCCGATTACGGACATAACTTTATTTAAAAGGAATTGAGGGTGACAACGGGGTGCTTATCCTCATTTAGATGCGTTGCGGTGAACCGTATCTCAATTTTATATAAATAAGGTTTATACCAATTAAAGAAACTCACTCTCCAATTACAATGTTTTTTATATACCACTAACGATGCCAATATGACTGTCATTTACCCACGTATTTTAAGAATAGTACCTCAAAACGGAACCCTTAAGAACCGTCCCGGTGCTTTTTTGTTATTCTAGGATATTTTATCGGATGGTGGTTTTCAGTCATTTTTATGAAAATAGGCAAATGCTAGAAGAAAATTGAAGCAAGGATAGTGAAAGTTTGCTTTTTCTAGTTAATTAATTAGAAAAGGATGGTCAATTAGGCACTGTATGCTGATTTTGACTTTCTTTTTGTACATATATAAAAGTGCTATAAAGCCTAGTATATCGCAATGAGGCTAAAGAGCCAGCATCGTGCTTTTTTGGCGCAATTGACCAATTATTGGTAATACATCTTGTAGTTTGTGGATGTGTAGGATGGGGATAATTATTAGTTTTTTAAACGTATATATAGTAGAAGAAACTAGTTTTGCTTTATTTTGATTCTAGTTACTTTCGTGTTTCAAATAAGATTATGTTGTTTTAAAAAAACTTGGCTTAATCGGCTATGATAGAAATTTTAAACTTTTTTACAATAGAACTAACATGTCTGTCTTGGGGGGAGTAACAGTAGTGTAGTAAGTTCTGGAATTTATGTGGAACTATATTCAGAAGGGTCAAGAAAAGTGTCTTAACCTTAAAAACATAGACTTCTTTTTTGTTTGTTTTTTTATCAGAATATTAGGAATTGTTTTCTTTCCACCATGGATACATTTTTAGTATAGATATTTTCAGTTTACATTGTATCCTTATATTTTTATGGTTCTTAATGACAACGTTTTCAAGTGGTAGGGAGTAATCCACTTTCAAACTATTGTCATTAATAGGGGAAAGTTTATCAAATTTCATTCACTATCGCCGAGCATCTGAAATAATAGTTTGATATTTATTGAAATGTCAACTGTTACTATTTTCATAATTTATAAGGAGGAAGTTATATGACAAAAAAGAAATTGCATTTTCTTACAATTGTAAGTTTCCTATTTATTTTTATGCTACTAGCAGGATGTAGCAATTCGGATTCGACTAGCAGCGAAGGTGGCAGTAGTGGTTCAAGTGAAGGTAGTAGTGGAGAGTCAAGTGGTACTGATGAACCAGTCACGCTCACACTTCTCATTGGTGAGTCAGATGATACTGAAGGATTTAGAGCGGTGATAGCGGAAATTGAGAAAGAGTTAAATATAAAAACAGAAGTAGAGCTAAGACCAGGTGGTCCTGAAGGTGAAAATGTAGTTAAAACTCGTCTCGCAACGGGTACAATGAATGATCTTGTTTTATTTAACTCAGGTTCGCTTTTAATGGCACTGAACCCTGATAAGTATTTTGTTGATCTTAGTGGTGAAGCATTTATGGATAGAGTTATGGATACGTACAAAGAAGTTGTTTCAGATAATGGGAAAGTATTTGCGATTCCTAACAAATCAAGTCAAGTTGGGGCATGGTTGTATAATAAAAAGATTTATGAAGAATTAGGACTAGAGGTTCCAAAAACATGGGATGAGTTAATGGAAAACAGTGAGAAAATTAAGGCTGCAGGTAAAACAGCAGTTATTGGAACGTATGGAGAAATTTGGACATCACAGCTTCCAATTCTAGCAGACTATTATAATGTAAACTCTGAAGTACCAGATTTTGCTGAACAATATACAGCAGGAGAAGCAAAGTATAGTAATACACCAGAAGCGTTAAGAGGGTTTGAAAGAATCCAAGAAATTGGTGAAAGAGGCTTGATGAACGAAGATTTTGCTGTAGCTACTTATAATCAAGGAATGGAAATGCTCGCAAATGGGGAAGGAGCTCATTACCCAATGCTTTCGCAAGTTCTTCCACTAATTAAAGAAAATTATGGAGATAAAGTTGAAGATATTGGCGTTTTTCCTCAACCTAGTGACAGCCCTGATACAAATGGGTTAACGGTATGGATGCCTAGCGGAATTATGATAAACAAGGAATCAGCACATGTCGACGCAGCTAAAAAATGGATGGAATTTTACATTTCAGATAAAGCAATCGAAATCTATGAATCTCATTCTAAGAGTATTGGACCGTATGTAATTGAAGGAGTTGAGGTTCCTGAAGATTCATATGCTGCTGTAAAGGAAATGATGCCGTACTTTGAATCAGGAAATGTTTATCCAGCACTTGAATTTGTTTCACCAATTAAAGGTCCAAACTTACCACAAATTTGTACATCGGTTGGTAGTCTTCAAATGACGGCTGCTGAGGCAGCAAAAATGTACGATGATGACGTTGAAAAACAAGCGAAGCAGCTTGGGCTTGATTGGGATTAGGAAATAAGACAGATCAATAGAACTCTGTATCGATTGTGCATGCAGAGTTCTATACATACAGACAGAGAAAAGGAGATGGTAATCGTTGAATAAATCAATGAAACAGATGTATCCCTATTACTTCCTAATACCAGCGGGGATTATTTACTCTGTGTTTTTCCTAGTTCCGACTGCTATGTCATTCTTTTACAGTATGACGTGGTGGACGTTAGATGATTGGGAGTTTATCGGTTTTGAAAACTTTGTTCAGTTCTTTCAAGAACCATCATTGCGAATTGGATTTAGAAATACACTGGTTTTCGCATTTACATCAATGGGTGGAAAAGCTGTTCTTGGTCTTTTATTAGCCACCTTTTTAACTACGAAAATCAGGAACAAGGACTTACTTCGTTCGGTTGTGTTCTTCCCAGCGTTGTTAAGTACCATTGCAGTAGGGTATACATTTAAATCGATGATGCATCCAACAAACGGACTCATTAATAGTGCTCTTTCTAAACTTGGAATAACTGGACCAAACTGGCTCGGTAATCCAGATATTGCACTATTTTCAGTAATATTGACTGAGATATGGAAGGGAGTTGGAATCGCAACTGTTATTTTCATCGCAGGTATCATGGCGATTCCGAAGGATTATTATGAGGCGTTGAAAATCGATGGTGGTAACTCATGGCAGTCTTTCTTCCATATTACTCTGCCGTTATCACGACCAGCCTTAAATACCGTTATTATCCTTGCTCTTATTGGAGGTCTTCGTAACTTCGACTTAGTGTGGGCGATGACAGGTGGAGGACCAGGCTTTAGTACTGACCTTCTTGCGTCAATTGTTTATAAGCAATATGCTAGTGGATTCTTTGGGCTTGCGACAGCAGGTAATGTCCTTATGTTCATATTTGTGGCATTAATTGCCTTTCCAATCTTTAAATTCCTTAATCGTAAAGAGGTGGACCTATGAGTGCAAATCTTCCAGATAGTAATATTGTAAATAACTCGGGGACGAATAAAGGAGAACTTGCTGGACAAGTACAACTAGAAACCGGTCGTAAGAAGAAGAAGTTAGGTTTGCTTGTTGTTGAAATTGCAGCAATGTTAGTAGCGGCAGTATTTTTCGGCGTCCCGTTCTATTTTGTTATTATTAACTCATTAAAAAGTAGTGGGGAAGCAGCAAGTTTGAACTTAAAGTGGCCAGAAGTTTTTCAATTTGGAAACTACAAGGAAGTATTAATGTTGAATGATGGAATTGTGTTAAGAGCTTTTCTAAATAGTTCGTTAATTACGCTTTTTTCCATTACTACTCTTATTATCATTTGTTCGATGGCTGGTTTTATAATAGCGCGTCGAAAAGAAATATCTAAGAAAGCTAACTATATCATTTTGATGGGGCTAATGATACCACCAGCCATTGTACCAACCATTTGGGTACTTCAAAAGATTGGGTTATTTAAAACAATGCCTGGGATTGTATTTCTTGAATCTGCATTACATTTTTCGTTTGCTTGTTTGTTATATATCGCCTTTATGGCCACAATACCAAAGGAACTTGATGAGGCAGCATTAATGGATGGATGTGGACCTTTTAATTTATATTTCCGTGTGATTTTTCCATTATTGAAGCCTGTTACTTCAACCATTATTGTCTTATCGTCAATTCAGATTTATAACGACTTTGAAAACATGCTATATTTCTTCCCTGGTGCGGAAAATGCAACCGTGCAATTAACGCTTTATAATTTTACGGGTATTTACGGAACATCCTATCATTTGCTGTTTGCAGATGTATTACTTATTTCACTTCCACCGTTAATCTTGTTTATTTTCTTTAATAAAAAAATAGTCGACGGTATGACGGCAGGAGCTGTAAAAGGTTAAAAAGGTAATGCAGATATATTGTCAAACAAAAATAGGGTCTGTTAGTGCAGACTCTATTATGCTTTATAAAAAGGGATACACTTTTTTTCTATTAATCGTTCTACTAAGGGGGCAATAACAATGGGCGGAATATTAAAAATTCCGGAGTGGATTGTCAAGCTAGCATATGTTAACTTTTTATGGATCCTTTTTTCAGTTATTGGTATAGGGATATTTGGGATCTTTCCTGCAACAATCGCAATGTTTGCAGTAGTCCGGCAATGGCTTATGGGGCGTACAGAAATACCAATTTTTAAAAGCTTTGCAGTTGTTTTTAAAAAAGATTTTATTAAAGGGAATTTTCTTGGGTTCATACTATCTTTAGTTGGATTTACTTTTTATCTTAATTTTCAACTCCTTGGTCAAGCAAATGAAAATGCTGTTCAATTATTCTATTATTTCTTAATACCCTTAGCTTTCATGTTTATCTTAACGGTAGTTTATATCTTTCCTGTTTTTGTACATTATGAAATACCGCTTGTTCATGTGTTCAAAAATGCATTCCTCACGATGATTGTTTCACCGCTTTCGACAATTGGCATGGTTGCTGGATTCATTATTCTCTACCTTGCACTAAAAAGTTATCCTGGCTTAATCATTCTGTTCGGACCAATACTTTCAACAATCTTAATCATGTGGTCAAGCTATCTTTCATTCTCCCACCTTCAAAGGAGAAAGCAAGGGAAAGCAAGGGGACGGTTCTCATGCTTCATCTTGAAATGAAGCATGAGAACCGTCCTTGATTAGCTTACAAACTAGTGTTAGTAAGGTGGTGAATGGAATAGAGTAGAGTATGTAATACAATAATCATTTGGTTTATAGCTTTTCGAAGTGTGAGCTTTCAATGTTAGTAGCGAATTATGATAATATAGTAATTGCAAGTCATTTTGTGGAGGGAAATATAAATGTTACATAACTTTAACGAAAATTTACAAAAATATGCCAAATTATTAGTTTCTAAAGGAATCAACGTTCAGCCAGGTGATTGGGTAAAAGTAACGATTACGGTCGACCAGGCTCCATTAGCTCGGTTGATTACGGCTGAAGCTTACACACTTGGTGCTGAGAAGGTCATTATAAAATGGTCTGACGATGAAATTAGCAAACAGCATTACTTGCATCAGCCAACAGAAGTACTAACAAATATTCCTGAATATGAAATTCAAGAATCAGAAGATCATGTATTGAATCATCGCGTAAGTCGCTTGTCTATTCTTTCAAGCGATCCAGGCTTACTTAATGAAGTGGATCCTGCGAAAATTGCAGCATACCAAAATGCCGCTGGAAAAGCATTTAAAGCACAACGAATTGCGACTCAAAATGATGATTTGAAATGGACTGTTGCGGCAGCGGCAGGAGCTGGCTGGGCGGCAAAGGTATTTCCTGATTTAACAACATCACAAGAGCAAGTAGACGCATTATGGGATCAAATTTTCAAAACTTGCCGTGTGTATGAGGAAGATCCAATTGCTGCTTGGGATGAACATAAAAACACATTAAATGAAAAAGCTGCAAAGTTAAATGACATTCAATTTGACGCGCTTCACTACACAGCACCTGGAACAGATTTAACTTTAGGCTTACCAAAGAACCATATTTGGGCAAGTGCAGATAGTAAAAATCCAAAAGGCGAAGTGTTCATTGCGAACATGCCAACTGAAGAAGTGTTCACTGCTCCTGATACACATCGAATGGATGGTGTTGTTCGCAGTACGAAGCCGCTAAGCTACGGTGGAACATTAATCGAAGGCATTGAAGTTCATTTTAAAGATGGAAAAATTACAGAGATTTCTGCTGAAAAAGGGGATGCAACAGTTAAGAAGCTTGTTTTTGAAAATGAAGGTGCAACTGGTTTAGGTGAAGTGGCCTTAGTACCAGATCCATCACCAATTTCGCAATCAGGTATTACATTCTTTAATACACTATTTGATGAGAATGCATCCAATCACTTAGCAATTGGATCAGCATATCCTACAACGATACAAGGTGGAACAAAGATGAGCCAAGAGGAATTGTTGAAAAACGGGATGAATACTTCTATTGTCCACGTTGATTTTATGATTGGCTCAAATCAAATGAATATTGATGGCATTAAAAAAGATGGTACACGCATTCCTATTTTCCGCAATGGAGACTGGGCGTTTTAAATATTTTTAAATGGTACTTGTTATGGTCTTATTCCTAGTGGCTAAACTATGTAGCTTAGGAGTAAGACCATTTTTTACTGTTTTAATTATTTATTTCCAGTTCAATCCAATTTAGTTGACGAAATGTTTGGTCACGTGCTACCTTTTATCAAGATGCTTACATTTTCACTTGTGTAGAAGTGGAATTGGATGAATTGATACAAATTTGTTCTATTAACGGTGACTTACTGAGTAATTTTAGCTTTTTTGTTGGAAATATATGACTTTTCGTTAAATCTTGAATTTCCGTCGCTAAAACCTAAAAGCACCAATAAAATCTTTCAAACCACCAATGCCATCTTCCTACACCAACGAATTACCTGAATCATGAACTTTTGACAGAAAGGGAAGAGGAACAACTTGAAAAATTTATCAGGTACAAAAAGATTTCAGCTAGCTATGCTGTTAGGGTCACTTGCAATACTTGGCCCATTTACAATTGATATGTATTTGCCTTCATTTCCAACGATTGTAAACGATTATGGAACTACTGCCTCCTTAGTGCAAATTAGTTTAACTAGCTGTTTATTAGGGCTAGGGATAGGTCAATTAGTAATTGGTCCAATGAGTGATGTAATTGGTAGGCGGAAACCATTACTAATTTTCCTGGCTATGTATTTACTTACATCACTTATATGTGCGATTGCACCCAATATCTATACCTTTATTGCAGCAAGGTTTCTTCAAGGTTTTGCGGCTGCAGGTGGACTTGTAATCTCAAGAGCGATTGCCCGTGATCTTTATAGTGGGAGCGAGCTAACAAAGTTTTTTGCATTATTAATGATTGTTAGTAATCTAGGTCCAATTGTTGCACCGATAGCTGGTGGTGGTGTATTACTTTTTGCAAATTGGACAGGAGTATTTTTCTGTTTGGCAGGAATTGGTTTGGTACTCGTCGTTATTATTTCTTTGAAATTAGAAGAGTCACTGCCTAGCGAAAAGCGAATTCCTAGTAATCTACCACAGGTTGTCGGAAATTTTGGAACGCTATTAAAGGATCGACAATTCTTAGGTTACGCCCTTACACAAGGATTCACGATTGCAGGGATTTTTGCCTATGTATCTGGTATTTCGTTTGTCTATCAAAATATATATGGTGTTTCACCACAAGGTTTTAGCCTATTATTTGGTATAAATGGGTTAGCATTAATTATTGGAAGCCAGACAGTTGGCCGGTATTCTCACGTGATACCTGAAAAAACGTTTTTAAAGTTTGGATTGATTCTTTCTAACTCAGCTGGTGCGCTCATACTAGTTGCTATTTTATTAAAAGCACCACTTGTAGCATTTGCAATCCCAATCTTCTTTTTTGTATCGTCGATTGCGATTATCTCAACAACATCTTTCACATTAGCAATGGAAACACAAGGTCATATTGCTGGAAGTGCTTCAGCATTACTTGGTGTGTTACCATTTATATTAGGTTCAATAACAGCGCCGCTTGTAGGAATTGCTGGAGAGCATACAGCTCTACCAATGGGAATCTTAATTTTTGGTGCAAGTCTTTTAGCAACACTTTCTTATATTGGATTAGTCAGAAAGACTTCTGTGCAATATAAGTTACAAAATCAAACTAGAAATCTATGAAACACGGGGACGGTTTGAGGTGCTTTTCTAAAATTATGTGCAGAAATGAAAGTCATATTGGCATCGTTATTGGTATAGTAAACAAGGAAACTCGCCATAGTAATTGGCGGGTTTCTTTAATGCAATACAAAACCTTATATATAAAGTTGTGATACGGTTACGTAACGATCCTCCAAAACAAGGTTTGTAGCCATAGTAAAATAAGCGGAAACTTTTCCGTTAAATGCAGATTAGAGCTCGTTTTGGGATAAATAGGGGGAGTTTTTCCGCCTATACGAAGCAAAATTATCTATTTTCATTTTTTCGAGTAAAATAAGCGGAATCTCTCCCTCTATTTATACTATTAAAAGTGCCATTTGCTAATTAAGGGGAATTTTTCCTTTTAATTATCAACTCAAAGTGCCTAACCTGATTTTCTAACCGATAAGAGCTTCTCTCACTGTCCGAGATGCGGGAATCAGCAGAGATATATGAATTGACGTATGCTAATTCATACGTCAATACTTGGTCTTTAAATAAGCAAGCACCCGAAAATGGAAGACTTTAGAACCGTCCCTGTGCTTTACTTTGGAGCATAAGATGTGAAATAAGGTAATAAATAGGGTAAAATATAATTGAAAACGTTTTAATAAAGGAGGATACAAAGTGAATTATGTTACGTTAAATAATGGTGTGAAAATGCCACAGCTCGGCTTTGGTGTTTGGCAGGTTCCAGATGATCAAGCAACAGCAGCTGTAGCAAAAGCACTTGAAGTAGGGTATCGCTCTATTGATACTGCAATGATCTACCGAAACGAAGTGGGAGTAGGAAAAGCAATTAAAGAATCATCGATTCCTCGGGAAGAATTATTTATAACAACCAAGGTTTGGAATGGTGATCAGGGTTATGAAAATACATTACGAGCATATGATGAAAGCCTAGAAAGATTAGGTCTTGATTATGTTGACCTTTATTTGATTCACTGGCCAACTCCTAAATACGATCAATATGTTGATACATATAAAGCACTAGAAAAGCTTTACAAAGATGGCCGTGTAAAGGCAATTGGTGTTTGTAACTTTGAGATTGAACATTTAGAGCGTCTCAAAAACGAATGTGAAGTGGTACCAGTACTAAATCAAATCGAATGCCATCCATATCTATCACAAAATGAGTTGAAAGAATATTGTGCAAAGAATGATATTTTTGTGGAAGCATGGAGTCCACTTGACCAAGGTGGAGAAGCATTGCAAGATTCTGTTGTTCAAAAAATTGCTGAGACACATCAAAAATCACCTGCACAGATCGTATTACGTTGGCATTTACAAAATAATTCTATTGTTATTCCAAAATCTGTTACACCATCAAGAATTGAAGAGAACTTCAATGTTTTCGATATTGAATTATCAGCAACAGAAATGGCAGCCATTAATGAACTAAACCGAAACAGAAGAAAAGGATCTCATCCAAATGAGATGAATAATCGTTAAATCTTAAAAAAATCCTTAGAATAGACAAGAAAGAATGGCTCGAGCATTTGAGCCATTCTTTCTTTATAAATAGTATCTTTTGGTAAATGAAAAAACTCTTTTTTTGGAGCAACATTCTAAAAACTGAATGAGCCCATTTATATATGGTAACCTGGCTTTAGAATTATCTTTTTATTTCAAGAAGGTTTCAAACTATTTTTGACGAATTAGAACAAGAGCAGAATAAAAACTTTTGTATAGAACTAGAAGGAGTATAAATAATGAAGACATTAAAAGAACCTCATGATTTCCCGGAATGCGAAAATACAACGAGCTATCTTGAAACAATTAATATTGAGACTGGTGAGATTTCAAAGTTAGCAACCTTTGATAAAGTAATCGAGGCACCAAACTGGACTCGTGATGGCAGGCTTATCTATAACAGTGGTGGATTGCTCCATTCTTTTGATCTTGCAACCCGTGAAAGCACTGTTATTGATTCTGGATTCGCAACATTTTGCAATAACGATCACGTACTATCACCGGATCAGACTCATGTTGCAGTTAGTCATCATACGATTGAGGACCGACAATCTCGTATTTATACTCTCCCTATAGGGGGTGGAATTCCAACATTAATTACACCTATGGCTCCTTCCTATTTGCACGGATGGTCACCTGATGGAAATACATTAGCTTATTGTGCAGAGCGAAACGGACAATATGATATTTATACCATTCCAGCGACTGGAGGAGAAGAAAAGCAGCTAACTGATTTTGCCGGGCTCGATGACGGTCCAGAATATTCACCAGATGGAAAACATATTTGGTTTAACTCCACACGTTCAGGTTTGATGCAGGTATGGCGAATGAAGGCAGATGGTAGTGAACAAACACAAATGACATTTGAAGAAAGCAATAACTGGTTCCCACATGTGTCACCAGATGGGGAAAAAGTAGCTTATATTACCTATGGAAAAGATGATGTGGAGCCTGGTGACCATCCACCAAATAAACATGTTGAATTACGGTTAATGTCAAGTTCAGGTGGCGAGTCACGTGTACTTGTTAAGCTTTTTGGTGGACAAGGAACAATCAATGTAAATTCCTGGTCCCCTGATAGCATGCAGTTGGCTTTTGTAAGATACGAACTTAGATAATATATGTAATAAATGGCCTTTGCGAGATTATTTCGTAAAGGCCATTTTGAAATCGATTGACTTGCAGTGACCCTTGTATGAAACACAAAAAGGTACCTTTTTAATAGGTAATTTGAATAAATATTGTCTGGCTCCAGCGAATAGCTCCTCGAGTCAATAACCAATCTATCAAGAAGGTCAAAGAGCAATCTTCATGTCGGCTGCTTTATGCTAGTCGGGGCTGTACCTGGGGCCCTTGCGCTTTTATTCTTACAAGTAAGAATAAGAAATCCTTGGCTCAGAAGCAATGATGACTACTTCATCATTTTCCTCAAGTCCCATTCTAAATGTGTTCGGATTTCCAGAAATCTTGATGTCAACAACTAACTTTTCCTCATCACTTTCTGCCTTTTTAATTTGATAGTCAATATAGGAGTGTGAACCAACGTTAAAACGACGAAGAATTTTTTGATGTTTTATTTCACTAAATATCGCCTCATGTAAATTGCTACTAGTCAATTCCTTACCAATCAATGTCCTTAATCTTTCCATAACATCTTGGTTCTTTATCATTCATATCGTCCTTTCTATCCCTACAAATGATTGATATATGTATTGTACCATCGTATTTGAAGATGATTAGATAATCACTGGTTTATGCTATCCCGCCATAGTTAAAGAATAAAAAAACCCTACAAAACTTCACAACGAAAATAGCATGAATTGTCCTTCTTACGAATAGCTATTAACAAAGATGTACAAAGGTTACAACTAAAAAATTTGGTGCTGATGTACGCTTTTCTAAGAAGGAGGTATGAAAATGGTTGAAGCCATATTAAAACTTTTTGTCAGTGATCAGCAAGCAGAATCGACATTATCTAACCCAGTAGCTGAATTGATTTTCATGGTGTTGTTTTTCACATTTATTCTTGCGATTATTGTTCATCTAATTTTATATACAAGATTACGAAAGGTTCGTAACTTTATCAGTATTATGAATTCATTAGACATACCACCGGTTAAAGAAATTCAAGCAGAATTTGAACAAAAGAAACAGCAAGACTCCATAAAGGTTGAGACATTTGTACAAAAGAAGTTCTCCGAATGGCGCGTGTTAAATATACCAGTCGTAAGTTTAATCAAAATGATTCAAATGACCATTTCCTTGTTTATTTTAATTGGTGTGTTAGGAACCTTTATTGGACTTGCAATGTCGCTAGGCAGTATTAATGCTTTAGGTGGCGATCAGCTTGTAGAGAATGTGGCATTTGTGCTTGCTGGCATTGATGTTGCTTTTTATACAAGTATCGCTGGTATGGGATTATCGCTAATAATGACGGTTGTTACAAAGGTCGCTAATACAGAATACATTTTAACAGATATTATGTTAAAAACAGAGTCATTATTAGATGAAAAGGAACAAGACCCGTTATCACGACTTATTGAAGTATCTGAGACAATTAATACTTCTATCAATCAATTACGCGAAACCAATCAGGAATCATTACAGAGCATCGTTACTTCATTTGCAGGATTTCAAGAATATACGGTTGGATTGCAACAATCAGCAAAAGATTTAGCGAAGTTTAATGAGGGGTTATCTCAGAACCTAAAAGATTTCACTGTTATTTTTAATAGTATGAATGAACTGACAGCGGGCTTTGATCAGGGAGTGAAAAAGTTAAATCATCATTTTGATCAATTATTTACGTATTTTCAAAATATGGATGAGAGAAATGAACGAATGATGACGACGTTTTCTGAAACGTATCAAAGAATTAATGACCTAACGGTTTCCCAGACAGAATCGATGAACACATTTCAACATTCGATTGTCAATCTTAAAGAATATTTCTCTTCGATTGCAAAACGGCAAGAATCGATTCAATCAACTTTTGCAAAAATCAATACACAAACAGATCATTTCGTAAAATTGATGGAAGAAAACAATTATAAATTTGAGCGGATATTTGGTGATGATTTAAACACAACGCTTCTCGAAATGAATACTTATTTACGTGAATTACGAAATGATTTTCATACATTAGGAAACTCAATTTCAAGATTGCCAAACGCTTTTGAAACTGTTAACAAAGCACAAACTGATTATAAAAATCTACTGAATAATCGCTTTGATGAATTAAAACAGTATAATCTTGAATTTTCGAATCATTTACAAGCATATTCAACTAATTCACAAGCATTTGAAAAGTACTTGAGCGACGCTTCACGTACTTCTGAACAGGCAAGTATGAAAAATAGTCAGCTTCTGAATGAAATCAACCGAACAATCACGCAAATGTCTGATTCATTTTCTCATAAAGAAGGTCAAATTGAAGCAAGTGTTAATGCATTAAAAGAAACCTTATCACGGTATGTGATGAATTTTGAAGGGACGATTGGAGATAAACTAGAAAAAGTAAGTCGCAATATTGGTGATTATACTGTTGAAATGAATGAGACCGTTAAAAAAGAATTTAAGCAGATTACCGAAATCACAGCAGATAATGGTGAACGAAGTACACGTTATTTGAAGACATCACTCAATGAATTGACACAAGAGTTTCAACAACTAAACAGGCAGCTACAAGCTTTGTCACAAGATTCGGCCAGACAAAGAGATACGGTAAGGATTGGTAACAATGATTAATAAATATAGTAAACTATTTCACCGCGAAGATGAGGAAAGTCATTTTTGGCCGTCATTTACCGATTTATTGACAACAATTTTGCTTTGTTTCATTCTTATTTTTATCATTATGATGGTAATAAAATCTTTTCAAATCGAAGAAATGAAACGCACAATTGACCAAATTATGGGAGTAAGAGTTCATTTAATTAATGATTTAAATGAGGAATTTAAGGATTCTCCATTAAGTATTGAAATCGATGAGAAAACAGGTGCGTTGATTTTTAATACGGATATTTTATTTGAGTTCGACGATGATGTATTAAAACCAGAAGCTTTCCAATTTTTAGATGAATTTGTTCCTGCATATTTGGATGTCTTGCTTGAAAGCGGGTATGAAGAGTATATATCCGAAATCATAATTGAAGGCCATGCCGATCGCACGGGGAGTTATTTGTATAACTTAGAGCTATCGCAACAGCGAGCTTATAGTGTTGCAGAGTATATTCTTAGTGAGGAATTTCCTTATAAGAATATCCAAGAACATCTACAAACAAAATTAACGGTTAACGGTAAGTCTTTTACTGAAGGGAGGAAGGATTCTGATGGGACCTATAGCAATAAGGCTTCTAGAAGGGTAGAATTTAAATTCCGCTTAAAAGATGAAGAAATCTTAGAGAAGACGCGAGAGTTACTTGGAAATTAAATGACGAGGGCTTGGGCTTACATCAGTTGCTAGGATATTAGTGAACTGGGGTAAGCCTGATTTCATTATATAGAGGATGTTAACCATATTGCTAGATTAAAGTTCATTGTTATCCGAAACGTTTATGGTTAATACCGACAAAATAGGAGGAGGGACGAGTGAAATTGTCCGAATCCTATTATGATTTGGACAAAATAGGAGAGCGGAAGAGTGAAACTGTCCGAATCCTTCAATGATTCGGACAAAACAGGAGAACGGATGGGTGAAATTGTCCGAATCCTATTATGATTTGGACAAAATAGGAGAGCGGAAGAGTGAAACTGTCCGAATCCTTCAATGATTCGGACAACATAGGAGGGTGGATGGGTGAAATTGTCCGAATCCTTCAATGATTCGGACAAAATAGGAAGGTGGATGGGTGAAATTGTCCGAATCCTTCAATGATTCGGACAAAATAGGAGAGCGGAAGAGTGAAACTGTCCGAATCCTTCAATGATTCGGACAAAATAGGAGGGGGAATGGGTGAAACTGTCCGAATCCTTCAATGATTCGGACAAAATAGGAGGGGGAAGAGTGAAACTGTCCGAATCCTTCAATGATTCGGACAAAATAGGAGGGGGAAGAGTGAAACTGTCCGAATCCTTCAATGATTCGGACAAAATAGGAGGGTGGATGGGTGAAATTGTCCGAATCGCTCAAAGGAGTGGATCTAGTGAGTAATACCGTCCTTATAAGCACTCGGCAAAGGGTCGAACAAGAGGTGGAGGTAATCACATCATTCCTTGTTACAGTATTATATTTTGATAAATAATTTTTTTATATTATTGTAAAATCCGGTTCTATTCATTTCCTTTTGATTCCACCTTATGATTATCATAGAATAAAGGTAGTTTAATTTAGTTTAGGAGTGTTAACTGTAAATGGCTATTAGTCGAAATCAACCCTGTCCGTGTGGTAGCGGGAAAAAGTATAAGAAGTGTTGCATGGTAAAACAGAAAGTCACAGATTTACATAAAGCTAGTGAAAAGCGTTTCTTTGAAAGAAAGGAAATCCTAGTTAATTTATCAACGGAATTTGTTTGGGGTAAGCTTACTAGCTTTGATCATAAACGGCTGGAACAAATATTTGAAAAAAGAACTGAACGTACGGTTAGTGAACATGGACGATCGATCATGTATCATTTTTTTACATTGTTTATCCATCGGTATGAAAATGGTTTGCGCGGGATAGAGTGGTTTTATAATGAAAAAGGTCCTTTACTTGAACCTCAGTTACGAGAGATGGCGAGCAATTGGACAAAACTGCAATTTTCTCTTGTACAAATTGTTAAGTTCTCAGACGAGATTATTACATATGAAGATGTTATTACTAACAAAACATATCCTGTAGTGGTTTATGAAGGACATATTGCTGATGAACTTAATGTAGGTGATGGTACAATTGGTCTACTGGAATTACATAATCAGAAATATTACTTCAATGGTGTAAGGACCTATCAAGATGCAAAAAGGATTGATAGAACAAAACGGAAAATTGAATTATTAATGCAAGAAACAGGATTGTCATATGAGAAAGTAATGATGGAGTATACACTAGAGATTTTAGCAGAAATGCTATCGGATAGTTTACCATTTCGCGTTCAAGAGGAAGACATCCCACTATATGAAGAGCTTGGGTTAGCACATCTACCTTTATACGCAGAGGATTTTGTAGGATTTTATAAGGAAAAAACAGCAGGTAAAAAGGGGAATACTCTTAGAAAATATCGAGATAGCTTAAAAGACGTAAATGAGCTGTTAATGAGGAATGGATATACTGATTTAAAACCTATCGATGAAAAAACGTGGATTCGACTATTATCGAAGGAATTCTTTGACATGTACGAGATAATGACTAAAACACTTATTACCGATTTAATTAGCTCGTTAAAAGCATTTGCAGGGTGGATGAAAAAAAACCAGAAAAATACGTTATGGACAGGTCTTGCTGAATTTATAAAAGAAGAGGAAAGTCAATTTATTAGTGCTGTCCAATTTCATAATTCATTTTTCCCCACTTACCATCGCGAAATGGCGAGAAGCTCGAGCGAGGCAGTTAACATACTAAGAGGAGATATTTCTCCTAATAGCGAAATAATTGAAGGGGCATTTGAGATTATCAAACAAAACAAGCAAAGTTTTCGGGTTAGACAAATATCAGTAAAAGGGAGTCGCGTGAAAAAAGAAAATCGTAATCTAGAATACACAATCAGTGCTCGTGATGCACAAATCAAGCATGCAGAAGAAGGCTTACTTTTTTATGGAAGAATAGCAATAGGTCGTAAAAATTTGTGGGAATTACTTACAATTGACAAGGCATATCCAAGGAGTGCTAGAAAATTTATCGAGAAGTAGAAAGGATTGTTCTTTTGATATGGGTAATTTATTAAAACTTCAAGATCTTATTGAAGAAATGGACTCTCAGATAGACGGTTACTATACAGTTGTTAATAAGGAAAATGGACAAATAATTTCTGTATCTGAAGATATTTTGAGGAAAGTAGAAGATGATGAAATAGATAGGGATAGTCATCCTGACTGGGAGCAAGATGTTATTGATAATGCTATTAATATAGTTGAAAATGAAGAAAACTATGCAACGATTCCATCAAGGTTTGATATAGATGAATATTCAATCATGGAAGATTTTGTACTAGCTGTGAAACCTGAGAAAGTTAGTGATAAATTGTATACAGCAATTAAAGGAAGAGGGGCCTTTCGAAGATTTAAAGATTCAATCTCTGAACTATCTGTTGAAGAGCAATGGTATCAATTCAAAGAACAACGATTAAAAGAAATGGCTATTGAATGGTGTAAGGAGGAAGGCATTGCTTATTTCGATGAGTAAAAACCCTTTCCATACTAAAAACATGGACCATTTAGATAAAAACGACACATCCAATAGATGTGTCGTTTTTTCGAATATTTATAGTGATACACCAAGAAATCCTCGTGTAAATTGAAAATCGATGTTTCCTTTTTGAAATAGTTTAGGAGTATAGTTATCTTCAAATGTCTGTTTACATAGTGTTAATATTTGATCTGTCCATTTTGAAGAATCACCAGTAAGAATTAAATCCAAATCATTTTCATAGTTTTGCTGCATGCTAGGTTGTGAAGATACCTGAAGCATCGGAACAAATGGATGAGTTTGCATTGGGCGATCATTGGTAAGGGCAATGATTACTTCTACCCCAGTTGCCGCGAGACCGGTAATTGTCTCCACCCAATGTGAAGTAGGGGTTTCCATGATGTGGAAACCTGTTTTTTTAGCATGTTCACCGTAAGCTAATGAAGCATCAGCGTTTGCTGTTAGCACATTTTCACGGTACGCATACGTGGAAAGAAGGCCACTATTCTCAGGGACAACAACCATCCCACCACAAGTCACAATTCGTTTTGTTAACGTTGCAAGCTGCTCTCCATCTGTTACGGATAGAGGTCCGTCACTTACAATTCCAATTCGCAAACCTTCAAGCCCAACTGTTTCAGTTGTACTTGGTTGTGAAGAAGACAATTGTGAAGCAAACCACGTTTCGACCTTTTCGGAAACCTTTTTAATCCCGCCATCAAGCTGAATACTCGCAAAGCCAAGTCGACTTTGATCGATACCAAGTTCTTTCATTTCCTGTTTCATGAAATCATTATGCGTTTTCTCACAGCCATGTTCTAGTAAAAGACAATGCTTTACAAGTGGGTGTGTAACATATCCCATCATGGTGCGAGCGTATAGTTGCTCTGCTTGACCTCCTGAGTTTCCGCAACCTTCTGTATGAGGTAAAGCGACAAAACGAGAGAGTCCGTTAGACTGTCCAAGACCTTGATCATTTAATTTCCTAGTAATCATCGTTGCTACCTGACCTGAACATAGACTTGTCGGTAAAATTAAGCCGATTGAATCACTTGCTATACGGTCAACATAGCGGGTAAAGGTAAAATTGAATACAGTCTCATGAGCAGAAGCGACATGCGTTTGAATTGGAATCGGTTCACCCGTTGGATCAGGTTTTGATAGTAATGATTCAAGTTTACTGTCATCATTTTGTTGCCAATTACGCCATATTTGAACTTGTGAATGCCCAGCTTTCTCACCAACACTACGTTCACCAGAAGCAGTTCGAATTGTCAGTTCAAAGGATTGACTTCCAAGCTCATCCATTGACATTCCATCTTGATATTGCCCTGCGTTAATATCCATATCTCCTGATAATAATTGGAAACGACTTGTGGTAGTTACAACCTTAAGTGTAGGCACAAATGGAAAGTTTGTAATTGACCCATTACCAGTTGTAAAGAAAATCAAATTGCAACCAGAAGCAACCTGGCCTGCTATACTTTCAAGATCATTACCAGGGCTGTCCATAAAATGAAAACCTGATTCTTTCATAGGTGCACCATATTCAATTACATGGTCTAGACGAGACTCTGGGTCTTTTTTCATGGCAGCGCCAATGGACTTAAGATATATATTGTAAAGGCCTCTGTACTTATTTCCGCCAGATGGATTGCCTTCCGCATTGGCGCCATGCCAAGATGTACGAGTCTTAAACTCTTCTACTAACTTTAAGAATTTATGTGCTGTATCAATATCGCGGACTTTTTGTAGTACATAGCTTTCGGCACCTATTAATTCATCTGTTTCAGCAAGGTTTGCAGCACCTCCGTATCGAATTAATTCTTTTGCAATCCAACCTAAGAGAGGATTTGCGGATATTCCAGAAAATGCATCAGACCCACCACATTGCAGGGCAATTTTTAAATGGCTAATAGATTCAGGAGAACGCTTCATCTTATTAACGCTTGGTAACCAGTCTCGAATAATCGCTTCCCCTTTTGTTATATTTTCATCAAAGCCGCCATTAATTGATAAGAATTTATGCAAAACATCTTCTAACGGGTAGTTGTGCTTTCGTGCATATTCTTCTACCATCGTATTTGTAACCGGCTCATTGCCATAATCCACGACTAACACTGCCCCTACGTTTGGATTGACTAAAAATCCGGATAGTGTGCGTAATAATAATGCTAGATTATTAGGCTTTTCAGTATCACCCTCTGTATGTGCAACAGGAACAATACCATCTACATTAGGGTAGTTGCTAAGTTCGCTTTGAAGGCGAGAGGCAAGCTGTTTCACAAAGCTTCCAGTGCGTGAAGTGGTACCAATTATCACGATATTGTTACGTGTTCCAACACCTCGTGAAGCTGTGCGTTTGTATCCCATAAATGTCCGTGTTTCTGTATATGATGGCAGACTTTGCGCAGATTTAAAGGTATTTTCATCGAGAACAAAAGGTGGAACTTGATCAATAAAATTTGGTTCTGGAGGAAGCGAAAAATCTAGTGCTCTCACATGTAATGCTTCTAATACTTCCTTATTAATCACATAAGAACCTGGTTTGATCAGATTATTGGCAACTCCAAAAGGCAATTCCCAAGAAAGAAGGTTATCACCCTTAGGAATTGCTTTGACTGCAAAACGGTGTCCCTCTAAGACAGTGTAATCCAATGTAAGCTTTTGATCTTGATAGTAGATGGTTGTGCCCGCATCAAGCTTACGAGTTGCAACAGCAACATTATCTCCCGGTAAAGGAAGTCTAGCAACTTCTTCAAACTTGTAAGATAGACTCATAGTAAAAGCTCCTTTTTTCTAACGAAATATGTAAACTCGTAAATATAGGTAAGAAAACAGTGGAAACGATTACATTAAAAGGTTTATAAAAAACTTTTTTTTGCATCTTCACTAACATATTCTATCATAAATTACAAGCTGGTAGGGAATAAAGTTAGTCTTTTTAAAATAATCGGAAAATTCATTAGATGGCTATTGAAACATATAGCAATCAATTACTAGACAATAAAAAACAATCACCCATCGACTCGCACTCAAGGGTGCGCTTTAGGGAGATTGAGTTTTTCTAATAGGTTCATATTCAAACAGTTTGCCTTCATAGATTAGTTCAAGACGTTCGTTGTCTCGAAAATCGTCAGGTGTAACCATTACTGAAAGCTTATCACAAAGTTTGATTCCTGAGCGATGAAGAATTTCTGCTACAAATTGGGAACAAAAAAACGAATTGCTAAATTCAACGGGTTCTTTTAGTGAGACACCAATCACACCTAGAAGATTGTAAAGAAATTTATCATCATTTTTAATAAAAACATCAAGAATTCTCTTCATTTTGGTAACTTCACGTTCTGTAACCTTTAACCTATAAATGACACAAGACGTATCTTTAAATCTGCTATATGTTCCTGTAAAAATATCCTCTTTTACAAATCCACCATGAATAGGATTAAGAGGGTTTTTTCTTCCAAAGCTATACATTTCTTTTAACTCGGGGTCAAATGAAAGGGATGCATGGTTATACGGTGCTTTTGTATATTTTTTTATTAAAGTTGTAAACATTGTTCCAGTATCAGAGAGCATGATATACACACTACGGTTACGGTTCATGATAATCCCCACTTTAACGAATTTCTCATCATATCTTTTCATTATATACGATATCTTGTAAAATTAAATCCAATTTAGTAAAAAGGGCGGATGACAAATGCAACAAACAATATGGACATTAACGATTATATTTATCGCACTACTACTTGCATCACTTTTATTCTATACAGCAAAAAAAATTCAACCGAATAAAGACTTTTCAGCGATCTGGCTCCGTGTAAAAACGTGGTGGGGAATGTTTGTTGTCTTTGGTTTTGCTACATTATTCAATCCAGTCGTGTCACTTCTAAGCTTAATGCTGCTTTGTATTGTTTCGTTAAAGGAGTATTTTTCAATGATGAAATCAAGAAAAGCAGATCGCCGCTTATACCTATGGTCATACCTTATGATTCCAATCCAATTTTATTGGATTTATATAGGATGGTATGGAATGTTTATCGTTTTTATACCAATCTACGTTTTTTTATTTTTGCCTCTACCACGGATGATTGGAAAAGGAACAGTTGGGTTCCTGAGATCTGTTAGTTTTACACAATGGGGCTTAATGCTTATGGTCTTTGGTCTTAGCCACTTAGCATATTATCAAATTGCATCACCTGAATTTGGTTCTAACCTTGTGTTGTTTTTAGTAATATTGACTCAACTTGGTGATGTCGTTCAGAATCTAGTATCCTTGTATGTTGGACGACGAAAGGTGGCTCCATCTGCAAACCAATTTATTACGTGGGAAGGTTTTGTTGCTTCGTTACTTATTACAACATGTACTTCTTACATTTTATATCCTTACTTGACACCATTTGATATGAAATTCGGGCTTTTATCTGGTGTAATTATCAGTATTGCAGGCTATTTTGGAAGTTTAACAATTTCGGTATTGAAACGAGACTTGTTAATTGGTGATAGTCAAAAACATGCCGTTTTAAAAGATCGTTATTTAAATCGAATTGATAGCCTAACATATACTTCGCCAATCTTTTTTCATATCGTCCGCTACTTTTTTGACTTTATGTAAAAATAGGATAATCATAGTTTCTATGGTTTTGTGAAACTCATACTATATGGGATAATGATGTGAAAAGGGGATTGGTAATATGCAAAAAATCATGATTATAGAAGATGATCCTAAAATAGCTGAACATTTGCAGCAGTATATTCAAAAATATGGATATCAGGTTATCAGAGTAACTAATTTTACTGATGTGATTGATGACTTTACTTTACATAAACCAGATTTAGTTCTCCTTGACATCAATTTGCCGAGTTATGATGGCTATTATTGGTGCAGGCAAATACGCAAGGAGTCGATTTGTCCAGTTATTTTTTTATCTGCTCGTGTAGGAGAAATGGACCAGGTGATGGCACTTGAAAATGGTGGTGACGATTTTATTACCAAGCCATTCCATGTTGAGGTTGTAATCGCAAAGATTCGTAGCCAGTTGCGACGTGCATATGGAGAATACGCTTTTCAAGCCGAGGAACGAGTAGTGAAAAAAGAAGGTCTTTTCCTTTTTCCTGAAAGATTGGAGTTGAATTTCGATAAAAGAACAGTTTCGTTATCAAAAAAAGAAGCGGACATTATTGAACTCCTTCTTGAACGCTATCCACGTGTTGCTGGACGTGAGGATTTATTAGAAAAACTATGGGATGACACAACATATGTAGATGAAAACACCTTAAATGTCAATATTACAAGAGTTAGGAAAAAGTTTCAGCAACTCGGAATAAATGATGCAGTAGAGACTGTCAGAGGCGCTGGGTATCGCCTCCATGTTTCATGGTGAAGGTGGGAGGAAAAATGAAATTATTTTTGAAGGAGCATGTTCTCTTAATTGGCGTTCAAGCGTTACAATTTCTAGTCATGCTCTCTCTTTTATGGCTTGATGGATATCATAATGTACCAATGATTTTCTATGTTGCGTTTCTAGGCTTCTTTTTTCTGGGGTGCTATTTATTTTATTATTATTTTCGTCATCGCAAATTTTATAAGCGACTGAGCGAGCCACTTGCATCATTAGACGAAGCTTTTCAACTTACCGATCAAACGTCCATTTCAGAAGCACTTGATCAATTGTTAAAAGAACAATATAGACTGTATCAGAATCAAATAAAGACGCTAGAGCACCAGCAAAGTGAACATTTAAAGTTCATGGATCACTGGGTTCATCAAATGAAAACTCCATTATCTGTGATTGAGTTAACTGCACAAAGCTTGGATGAACCAGATTCATCAAATATTCGAGAAGAAACAGAAAGAATGAAGACAGGATTAACTACGATCCTTTATATGGCAAGATTACGAACAATTGAGAAAGATTTTCAGATTAAGCCTGTTGTCTTATCTGCTATAGTTCACGAGGTAAATAAAGACAACAAGCGTTTTTACATAAGGAACAAAGTATATCCAAAGGTACAGATTGAAAATCAAAATATAACGGTGGAAACGGATGAGAAATGGTTATTTTTCATACTTACTCAACTTATCCAAAATGCGGTGAAATATTCGCATGGAAAAAGTAACAATATGATTGTATCAGTTTATCAAAAAGAAGAAGAAGCGTTTCTTGAGGTAACGGACTTTGGTGTAGGTATTCCAGAAATGGACAAAAAGCGTGTGTTTGACCCCTTTTATACAGGAGAAAATGGGCGGAAGTTTAGAGAATCAACAGGTATGGGTCTCTATTTAACAAGGGAAGTTTGTGAACGACTAGGGCACAGAATTGAACTTGACTCAAGGGTCGGTGAAGGCTCGTCATTTCGAATTATTTTCTCACCAACACAAAACCTTACAAGCGTGTAAGGTAAGTGAAAGCTGAATCGATAGTTTCAAGATGTTGGCAATAAGTATAATAATCACAGATCAAATACTATGGGAAGATTTGAAAGGAGATCTTGTGATGCTGAATGTGAAACAAGTGAGTAAGATTTATGAAGGAAAAATGGCGTACCGTGCGTTAACTGATATTAACTTAATGATTGAGGATGGCGAATTTGTTGGGATTATGGGGCCATCCGGAAGTGGGAAAACGACTTTGCTTAACATTATTGCGACGATTGATGAACCTACAACAGGTGAAATCTTGATTAATGGAAGTAACCCACACAGCTTAAAGAAAGAGGAACTTGCTAAGTTTCGGAGGCGTGAATTAGGATTTGTTTTTCAAGAATTTAATTTGCTTCATACATTAACGGTTGAAGAGAATATTGTTCTACCGTTGACTTTGGATGGCAAAAGGGTAAAGGAAATGAAGGAAAAAGCATATGCCATTGCTGAAAAAATTGGTATTAAGGAGATTATGAACAAACGAACTTTCGAGATATCAGGTGGACAAGCGCAACGAGCGGCAGTTGCAAGAGCGATGATTCATACCCCTAAGCTGTTATTAGCGGACGAGCCAACAGGAAACCTTGACTCGAAGTCGTCAAAGGACGTAATGGAAATGTTAGAGTCGATTAACAAAATAGAGCAAACGACAATGATGCTGGTTACACACGATCCTCAAGCAGCCAGCTATTGTAATCGGGTAGTGTTTATCAGGGATGGGAAATTTTATTCGGAAATCCATCGTGGTGATAATCGACAAGCGTTTTTCCAACGAATCATTGATACACTTTCATTAATGGGAGGGCATGCACATGACTTTTCGCAAATTCGCGTTTAATAATGTGGTTCGCAACAAAAGATTGTATGCAGCATACTTCTTTAGCAGTTTGTTTACGGTTATGGTGTTTTTTACGTTTGCTATTTTTTCCTTTCATCCAAGCTTAAGTGGAGATGCGATGAATTCTAGTGTGAATCAAGGTATGTTGGTTTCAGCAGGGATTATTTATGTTTTTTCGTTTTTCTTTGTGCTATATTCAATGAGTTTCTTTTTGCAATCAAGGAAAAAGGAATTTGGAGTCTTAATGATTCAAGGCATGTCAATGAAACAAATTCGAAAAATGGTATTTCTAGAGAACATGTTGATTGGACTTTTTGCGACACTTGGAGGAATTTTCCTTGGATTTATTTTTTCAAAAGGAATTTTGCTTTTAGCTGAATATGTGTTAATCATAGAGAATTCACTCTACTTCTATTTTCCAAGCCAAGCAATGGTTTTAACATTTGTTTCGTTTGTAATCTTATTTTTCTTTATTTCTTTATTTGTTTCTTACGTCTTACGTAGTAAGAAATTAATTGAGCTGATTAAAGGAGATAAGAGGTCAAAAGGGGAGCCGCGGGCAAATTTATTTATAGCAATTGTAACGGTGATCTTGCTTGCTGTTGGTTATGGTGTGGCATTAATGGTAGAGGGTTTAACTGTGCTTGCTGTTATGACTCCTGTTATTATTGTCGTAATAATTGGGACGTATTTTTTGTTTACACAAGTAAGTGTGTATGTGATAAATAAGTTGAGAAAACAAGAATCAATCTTTTGGTTTAAAACTAATATGATTTTATTTTCTGATTTATCGTTTCGAATGAAAGATAATGCCCGTACCTTTTTTTTGGTAGCGATTGTTTCAACTGTTGCTTTTAGTGCGATTGGGACATTATTTGGGTTTCAAGCGTTTGTTACTTCGTCAGCAAAAATTAATAATCCTACAACATTTAAGTATGCTGCAAGTATCGCACATGAGTATGACGAAAAGGAAGTAGAACTAATTAACAAAACATTACATGATAACAATATTAAAGCAAATGAGGAACAAACGATTCTTCGGTACCATCCAATTGCTAATGATCGTATTTTAATAGCAAACGAGTCAGAGTTTAATCGGTTTGCTAAGCTAATTGGAGAAGAATCAATAGACGTTCCAGATGGGCAAATGTATGTGGTTGAATATGAAGGTGTATCATTTGGACAAACTGATGAACTTTTGAAAGAGACAGTTGAGTTGTCTTCCGGTGTTACGTTGAAACCAAATGATGTGATATATTCACAAGCCTTACCTGCAACGGATTCTTATTATGTTGTTTCCGATCATGATTATGACATTTTACCTAATACAACAGACGAGGAGTATTTTCATGCATGGCAGGCAACAGACGGAGAAGAGAGGGTTCTTGAGGTTGCGAAAACGTTAAATGAATCAATGGCATGGAATAAATTTTCTTCAAGAGAATTTCAGGTATATGATGTAAAACGATCTTACGGTCCAATCATGTTTGTAGGGTTATTTATCGGAATTGTCTTTTTTGTCTCAGCAGGAAGCTTTCTTTATTTCCGGCTTTACATGGATGTTGATGATGATAAACATAAGTTTAAATCGATTGCCAAAATGGGATTGAGTGAAAAGGAAATGAGAAAGGTGATAACAAGACAAACAGCAATTTTATTCTTTGCACCAATTGTGGTTGCACTTGCTCATGGTGCTGTGGCTCTGACGGCTCTTTCTCATATGTTTTATTATAATTTGTTTACAGAATCAGTTAGTGTTCTTAGCGTGTTTTTTACAATTCAAATAATGTACTTTTTCATTGTTCGTTTTTATTATACGAAACAGATTAAGACTGTTGTGCAGTGAGGAATCGACAAATTGTGTCCACATTTCAATGGTTTTAAATAATTATTTATAGTGCAAGGGGCCGATTAGAAAAATAATCGACCCCTTGCTTTGTCTTCTATATAAAAAAATAGGTAAAATGTAATATACACCCTTGTATTACGAGGTGCATCGTATTACACTGGTAGTAACGAAACGATGGGGTGATATCGAAAGTGGATAAAGAAATGATGAAGGGGAGTATTGATTTATTATTGATGTCGTTAATCTCTCAGCGTGATTTGTATGGATATGAAATGACAAAGATCTTAAAACGGTTAAGTGATGATACGTATGAGATGAGTGAGGGGACGTTGTACTCGGCGCTAAAGCGTTTAGAGCGAAAGCAGTGGATTGAATCGTATTGGCATGAGACGGAGCATGGAAGAAGAAAGTATTATCACTTGACTGACTCAGGTAGCGAGGAGCTAAAACAAAAACAAGAAAACTGGAAAATGATTGAATCACTGGTTCGCAAAAGCTCGGGTGGGCTAACATGAAAGATCGCCTTACACAATTTGTTGAAAAGATTGTTCATCAAATTGAAGGAAATCAACAAGAGAAGAATGATTTATTTGAGGAATTGTTGACACATCTTGAATTGTCAAAGGAGCATTTTATGAAGGATGGTTTCACAGAGCAGGAGGCAGAAACCAAAGCGATGGAACAGTTTGGGAATGAAGCAGAGGTTGGGGAGCAAATTCAACAAGCAATGTTTCCGTTTCGGAAAGAGATGATGAGGCTCCTTGCGATTACGTCGATTATTTTCTCAATCGCTATTTACCTTGCGCAATTGTTTATAGAAGGAGATGCCTATATTCTGTGGTTGATTCTTTCGATGGTGGTAAGTACGTTCCTCTTAGTTTTTTCGATTCAAAGTATTGCGTTTTTGAACAGGCGCTTATGGATGAACGGTCTGCTTATCATCCATATCCTGATCTATTCATTTGGTGCGCTACTTACAACAGGAGTAACAGAAGTAATCGTTTCAAGGACATTATCGATATTTGCAGGTTTGATTATCCTATTTGCAATTATATTGATTTACCGAACAACAATTCATGATTACAAAGCAAGTGATCATCCATTACCAAAGCATGCGAAATGGTTCCATATTATTAATATAACAGCAGGTGTCGTTGTGGTATTCGTGATGTTGTTTTTCATGTGGGGGATGGCAATCATGATTGGTGGGATGTCACCAGCGATGGCAATCACATTTGTACCCGTACTTGTTTGGATTGGTATTTATTTATTGCAAATGAATCTACTCCGTAAACGTATAATAAAGGGAGCCTACATAGCTGCTGTCATACCAATTTTTATTATCATACTTTTCTTACTCTACATCGTTCTTATTGCAAGTGGCATGTAAGGAGGGCATTATGAAGAAAAAAACATTGTTAACAATCGCTATCATTAGTGGAGTTATGACCCTTACCCTTGTGGGATTAGGGGTAGTATTTGATAAAGAGGACCTTGAAAAACAACATGGTCGAACAGATATCTACGATGTTTCAGTTGATGGAACAATTGCATATGTTTTTTATAAAGAAGGTCATCCTGGGATTTATTTAAACAATCTAAGTGAACCAGTTGTTCAGTTAGAGGCTAATCTTGAAATAGTAGACATTAGTTTTTCTCCTAATGGTAAAAACCTTATTTATAGTAGTAATGATAAAAATAAACGGGAAATGTTGAACAGTCAGATTTTCATGATTAATCTCGATACGAAGGCTGAGAAAGAGCTTTTTCAAGAGGAGACGTTGATTACTGAAGTGAAGTATCATCCAACGAATTCTGATTACATATACTATTTAAAAGCAGGGACGTTTCAAAATTATTCTCCAATTGCAAGCGCCAGGCCACATGATATAGATTTGTTTAGTTTTCAAATTTCTAATGGGGAAACGAAGCAATATACTGATTTAAAAAAATATATGATTCATTCGTTGCAATTATCAAAACGCGAGAATGCAGCATATGTGGTGATGGATGATGACGCCCACGCTGAAACTGCAGAGGATATCTTTGTTAGCCATCAACGGATTTTTAAAATCGTATTAGATGAGCCGTATGGGACAGAGGTTGTTAGTCCGAAAGATAGCGAAACAGACATTTGGGACTTTACCATAACTCCGGATGATGATTACTTTATTTATCAAGCAGTCGCGAATACAGGTGAAAATGGGAATTATCAGTATGAGTTGTTTAATTATAACCGTCAATCGAAAGAGGTGAAGCAACTAACTAATTTGAAGGAGCATACAAGTCATCCTGTTATCAGTGCTGATGGTCAGTCAGTTTATTTTATCGTGGATACCCAATTTGGCAAGTCAAAGCCTGATTATGAGCTGTATAAAATGAACATCGACGGTAGTAGTATAGTGGAAGTACCACTTGCCATGAATTAGAAAGGGGTTGATTATCATCGACTATATTTTATTTGGTTTGTTTATTGTGGTTTGTGGGTGTATGTTAATTGGTACAACAAAAAGGGAAAAGGTATGGATAGGTGGAATCGGAGGAGTAATTTCGATTGTTTTTATATTGGTAAGTCAAATAATTAAATTGCAAACGGGTTTCTTCGAATCTCGTAGTTTAGAAGCTTCAGAGGCTGTTGGCAACTGGGTTGTGATTGGGTATTTTGTTCTCGGATTGTATCTTCTTGTCATCATAAACTACCGAATAATAAAAACGGCTTTAAAAATGAAGTCAAGGTCGCGTTGGTTATTGATTATTACAGATGTCATTGTCACTGTTGCTTATTTGATTATTGGAGGATTTGGGTTATTTATAGTTGCTTTTACGTATTTTCCATTTGCACCTTAAAGAGGAGCTACCATCATATGAGATATGTCATTGATGGTGCAAGCCTCTTTTTTTAATGAATTTTGAGATGGTTGAAATGAATTTTGGAAATATTTGTTGAAAAGGGTTGCTGATTGCTGTTGGAAGGAGTAATATCCTGTTAGAAATACTAATTTTCATTGTACGAGGTGTTGCTAAAATAAGGAATTTTGATGAAGAGAATCTAATCGTTATTGTAATCTGAAAAATTAAGTAGAAACGGGTGCCACTTATAATGAATGTCAACAAACTTTTAATCAATGGCGGAATGGCTCATAGTAATGGGGTTTCATTTTACGGGAAAAACTATCAATCTCGCGCGACTAGACAAAAAAGTGGGGAAATTGATGTTGTAATCAAGAAGCTTAATCCTCTACCTGTATGGCTCCATAATATGCTTAATATTCCATTATTAAGGGGGATTGCTGATACCATTTATGCTTTTTACATGAAATGGTACATCGGAGTCTTTTTTCTTATTGCTCCTATCTTAATGAATTATCGTGTAGAGTTTATTGCTGATCGATTACGTTCAAATGGAGAAGTAGACATACTTGGCTTTATTTCTGGTTTTCTAACCGGTATTCTTGTGCTGATCTTAATGTTAAAGCTTAGTCCACTTGGAAAATATCATGCTGCCGAGCATGTGATGCACAATTTATATTTGCAAAACCGACCGCTAACAGTTGAAGAAGGAAGAAACACAACCAGAATTCACGAATGGTGTGGTTCAAGCTGGTATATTTTATTAGTTATTTACTCAATCGTTATGGCGTTTGTTCCTCTGCCACTTTTGTTGAAATTAGTGATGTGGTACCCATTTTATGGGGAAGTACTCATGAATTCAAATAAAATCATTCGTACAATCTTAATGCCATTCAAACTAGCGGGATATGGGTTTCAACTATTAACAACTTCAAAGCCGAAAGATGAACATTTAGAGGTTTCTCTTCAAGCTTTTGTTCAATTATTAGAACAAGAAAAAGCCATTGATGATACACGGAAACATGCATAACATTTTTATAGGTTTACTTAAGATACATGCTTTCATAATGAATGATCGTTTATCTAATGTGTTACATATAAGGAGGAGAATGTATTCACAGTCTCTAAATGGCAAGTCTCAAAATCTTATTTTACTAGGTTAACAGTAAGTTAGTAATAGATTTGTAATTTACGTAACATTGTTGAAATATAAACGTCTAATCAAATGAATGCAATCGTAGGAACGAAAGAGGGATTGGACGTGCGGAAAAGAAGGAAAAGAAGAAGAAATTTTCGAGCTGAACTATTTATCTCAGTATTTTGTGTGATGGGTATCGTGATTTTTAGTTTTATTTCCGAAATTAATGAAGAGGATTCATCAGTAGACCATGCCAAAATGCAAACTTCTCGGCATACAAAGTCAGAAGAATTAAAAGTAACACCATATACAGAGATATCCTCAGAAACTTATAAGAGCAAAGAACCAAAAGATGAGAAAGGGGAGCAGGACGTGGAATCTTCCAAACAAGAAGGAGAAAAAAAGCAAGATCATGTCGTCAAACCTACAGAGGATACAAGGGAGATAGATTCAAAGAAGGATGATAAAGACTCCTTAAATCAAGTCGTATACTTGACGTTTGATGACGGGCCACATAGAGTATCTACTGAAATATTAGCGCTACTAGAACAATATGGAGCAAAGGCAACGTTTTTTATGTTAGATGGAAATATTCACATGTATCCTGAAGCTGTGAAGCAAATGGCGGAGGCTGGACACGCCTTAGGTCTTCATGGAGTTACACATGACAAAGACAAAATCTATCAATCTCCTCAAACGGTTATAGATGAAATGACTCAAACACAAAAATCGATAAAAGATATTACCGGAATTGAAACAACGCTGATACGAACACCATATGGAAGTTCACCATATATGAAAGATAACTACAAAAAAGCTGTAAAAGACCATGGATATCAATTGTGGGACTGGACGATTGATAGCAAGGATTGGTTTTATCGTGATGAGCGCTATATTGATTCAGTAATTGAGCAAATCGCTGGTTTTGATCGGAAAACTGAACCGCTTGTGATTCTGTTACACGAACGAAAAGAAACACTTGAGCATTTATCTACCTTACTAGATTATTTGGTTTCTAATAATTATCAATTTAAATCATTAGACACATCTTTAACTCCAGTTGTACTTAAATAACAATTTGCTATTTAGTACATTTTAGTGGTTAAAAAATGAATTTATAGGTATATAACAGGGACAGTGGCATATGTCCCTGTTAGTGTTTATCATAATTATTTGTTGATTATAAATTATAAGAAGTGTATTTATGAGAGTGGGGAAGATTTACTATGGGTAATCTTTTGTCACAATGGGACACTAGCCACCGCCAGTGGCCGTTGCCACGACTACCATGGATGATGAAGCAAACATGGAACAATCTGTTGTTTGCACATTATCCAATTAAGTATGAGGTATTAGAAAAGCTTGTACCGAATGCATTGCCGCTAGATTCATTTGATGGAATAACCTGGGTCGGAATTGTGTCTTTTGAAATGTCAGGTGTCAGGTTGCGAGGAGTTCCACGAATTCCTGGATTGTCTCGGTTTTCACAAGTTAATGTTCGTACGTATGTGAGTCTGGATGGGAAGCCTGGTGTTTACTTTCTTAGTATCGATGCTGGAAATTGGTTGGCCGCGACGATGGCAAGGAACTTCATTCATATTCCATACATGCATGCAAAAGGTAGTCTGAATGATAACGGGAATTTTATAAGAATAGAGAGTGGAAGGCAAAAAGATCGTGATGTGAAATTGGCATGTACTTATCGACCAATTTCAGAATCCTTCTACGCAGTAAAAGGTTCATTTGATGAATGGCTAACAGAGCGTTATTGCTTTTATACAGTTAATAAAAAGGGTGACCCTCTCCGTTGTGACATATTACATAAACCATGGCCACTTCAGAAGGTAGAGGCCGAATATAGTCAAAACACGTTATTGTCAGGGCAGGGAATTATCGTTGACAGTGAACGACCTACTATTTTACATTTCTCTAAAGAAATGGATGTACGCGCTTGGCCACTTCTTCAAATTTAAATATACAAGGGACGGTTCTCCTGCTTCAACTTTTGAGATGGAAGCAGGAGAACCGTCCCTTGCGTCATAAAGACCTTGTTTCTTGATTTAGTGTTAACAGTGTTAATACTCTTCCAATTTCAGGATTGTAGATTGATTGTTCAAAGACTATTTCATTGTTCTTGGCATCACGGAACCAGCAGGAAGCAGGAACTTCACCTTCCCGAATTTCTTCTTTTTTACTAGGATTGCTAAAAAAAGTAGCTGCTTTGCTTTTATCATCGACGTCTCCTGTGTGGACTGTTCGTTTCCCTTGAAAGACTTTGCTAATTTTTCCTTCTTGAGATTGAACTACAGCGTACTTTGTATCGGCAAAATCAACTAATCGGTTTAAAAGTACAAATAGTGATACATGATATTTTTCATAAGCAAGTTTTTTTAATGTTTCGATTGTTGCGTTTTTATCAATAAAATCTGCCTTCAATTCTCTTGATGGCATTAAAATGTGAGAAGCGAATTCATGTGCTTCCATTTCTTCTACTTCTTCTGTTAAGAGAGTTGAGTAACCAAATGGTTTATCATCTATTAGTCTCTCTTCAATATCTGCGTCTTTTTCTTCTTTACGATATTTTCTAGCGATGTAACTCGATTTTAAATGCCAGGGGATAATGTAATGTCCCAGTAATGTTGCCAATGTAAATTTTTTTCTAGTTTCTATTTTTATTTTGTTATCCAATAAAATAATAGGGTGATCTACTTGAATTAGGAGTCCTTCACCTTCATCTAAATCATCATCAAATACTTTAATTCCAAGCTCTTTTGTTAATTTATAGATATCGATTGATGATTGATCCTTCAGTTTTTCCTCAAGATAGTAATTCGCATATTCTGATGGACTTTCAAACAGAATATCTAGTGTGATTTTTCGACCAGTTGCTAAAAACATCGCATACTCAACTAATTTTTCTTTATTCTGCTGTGTTAATGAATTGATAACTCGGAGGATAACACGATCAGATTTCTCAACAGGTTGTTTTTTACTTTTTATAGTAAGGCCAGTTTGTAAATATTCGGTTGATACTTTTAAGGCATACGATAACTTTCGTAATACTTCATAGGAGGGATTTCGTGCTCCCGATTCATACTGGCTTATTGCAGGGGGTTTTATTCCGACTAAATTGGCCAGCTCTGCCTGAGACATTTTTAATTCCTTCCGTCTATTTTTAATCCGTTCATTTATTTTATTGGGCATATAGGAAAACCCCTTCATAACAATTGTTAAAAAAATAATAACATATTGATAAAAGCGTTGGCAATCCTTAATAAAATCAGTGTTGACAAGATGTGTTGCCTTAGGTTATTTTAAATATAACATCTGGCAAGGTTAATTTTAAGGGGGAATACAAATGTTTTTTCAAAGCTATGAAAATAGCCTTAGGGCACTAGCATTAAAAAATACATATAAAAAGGAAGACCTATTAACAAAAGAGTTTCTATTTGAAAAGGATGGAAAAGTAGAAGTGTATTGGGCACCTTTTGAATATATCAACAAAGGTGCAAAGGTGATCATTTTAGGAATAACACCTGGATTTACTCAAATGCAGTTAGCTTTTCAATATGTTCGTCATCATCTTGATACTCAAAATCATGATGATTTAATGAATCATGCAAAAAAACAGGCTAGCTTTGGTGGAACGACGATGAGAAAGAATTTGATTGACATGTTAGATGGGATTGGGCTCCATACTTTTCTTGACATCGCAAGCTGTGAACAGCTTTTTAACGAAAAAAATTTCTTGTTATATACCACTTCTGTTCTGCGTTACCCTGTCTTTATTGAGGGTGAAAATTATAATGGCAGCAAACCGAAGATTTTAAGTCAGGACATTTTTGTGAAAATAATCAATGAGTTATTAGTACCAGAGCTGAACCGTCTAAAAGATGCTGTGATCGTACCAACAGGAAAAGCTGTCTCAGATGTCCTTAGATATTTAGTAGAGGAAGGAAAGATTGAAAACCAAACGATTCTTTTCGATTTTCCACATCCTTCAGGTGCGAACGGCCATCGAAAAGCGCAGTATGAGGCAAATAAACATACCTTTAAGAAGCAGTTAGCGATCGTTTCAAACACAAACACTGGCCCATCCCAAGGAAGCATTAATGAACGAGAGCCTTCTAGAGACCAAATGACAGAGTTGATTAAGCATCTTAAAGTGATTGGTGAGGAGTTAAAACGTAGTAATGATTTAAAGGAACGCGATTCTTACTATCATAATCGTCTAGCACATTTAGCAGATGAAATTGAGCCTTATGACCATCGAATTGCATTGGTTATTGATCATTTACTAAATAACTAAGTTCGAAACGAGGAGAGTGGGAAACATGGAAAAGAAACTTAAAAATATCTATAAAAAGCAATTGTTTATTGAGTTAGTAAAGCTCGGGAATGATTTTCACCATAGCATGCGAAACAGAAATAATCCAAAATACCAAGTGTATGTTATGGTAGATACTCCTAAGTTGAGACAAGATTTGGTCATGTTGTCAGGTCAAAGATATATCGAGGGCTATAATGAGTAAATCTACCATTGGAGTTCTAATTGGAGTTATTTGTGTAGGAATTGTTTTTTACGTTTATTCTAGTTTCCTAGATTCAGAGAAAACACTTGAGACTCAACCAGAAGAATTGGCTAGTGAAGAAACAACACCTATGGAGGAAAATGCAGGGGTTGATGTCGAGAAACAAGAAGATAATCGTAAGAGTGAAAGTGTACCAAAGTCGAAGGTAGAAAGAGAGTTTCCTCTTTCAATGGATGAAGAACGTGTAAAAAACGCAATTCATAACATGAGCCATGCGAAGGTTCATGCTGAGCAGAAATGGGGACATTTGGAGCCGACAAAAGAAAGGATTGACCGGTTACTAGAGGTTGTGGTTGAGAATCGAAGTACCTATGACCATAGTAAGTTATATATTGCTATTTTGGAGAAATGGCAAGCTGGAGACTTTTCAGATTCTGTGACCGCTCATAACTCGATTTGGGATTTGAAAAATGGAAATGTCGGGAAAGCAACAAGGCTACTTACTGCAGCTGAGGAAGCAGAATATCGAGAAAAGTACTTCGAATGAAACAGGGGGACGGTTCTCCTGCCTCACTTTTAATAAAACAGGAAACCGTCCCCATACTAATGATAGTGGGGAGCTTACTGCATCGAATTAATCAGCGTATTGAAGTACCGTATAGTCGAGACCATATGATTGGACATGCTTATTTTAATGAGTGTGAGTACGGTCGAGGACGTAATCGCCACAATGCAAAATAAGATCATTCCATTGTTAAAAGAGTATTTTTATGATGATTAATGAGAAGATTGGATTAGTTCTCGGTGGCATTGGTAAAAATGAACAAGATTCTTATATTATTTATCAAGAGCAGGTAGATGTAGCTGCTTTATTCAACAGAGCAACATCATATACACCACTCGATTTCCCTCCTAGATATCAAGTGAAAACAAATATAACAGTTGAAGATATAAAAGGGATATACGAGTAATGAAAACAATAAGTTTACGAGAGGCCTATGATTAGCTATATGTTGAGGATGGGAAGTCGCAAAATCTCACATCAATTGAATGGAAGCATCTTCTACAATTTATTGAGCAAAAATATAAAAATAAGTACGTTGTGGAGATTGGTATACGAAGGCTTCGCTTTATTAATCTTGTAGGTGTCATTCAATTAAAAACAGTGAGAATTGAAATTCTTCCAAAACTCGATTTTCATCAAGAGGATAATAGACAAAATCGTAGTTCATTGTTAACGATGTTGAGTGTGACGAAGCAATTACCTGTGCAATTGAATGATCAAACGTTAAGTGAATATGAAAAAATGGATTTATCCATATTCTTACTTATTTATATATTTCAGAGTTATATAAGCTGTAAAGCGTGTGATGTATCGCGGATATCATATAAAAACAGAGAATTTGAAGCATTTAATAGAAAGATTGCTGATGTCTCAGCATTTCGCCATAATGCACATAACCCTGTCAACGCATTTTGTGAATATGACGAGCTATCACTTAATGTGTTGTTTAATCAGGTTTTGAAAGCAGCGTTAAAAATCATTCAACCATTTGTACAGCAGCTAGGGTTAAAAACACAAGTCTTGATAATTTATGAAATGTTTGATGAAGTCGATGATATAATGGTTGACATGACTAAAATTGAAAGCATTTCTTTTACTCGACAAAATCAGGATTATGAAGGAGTATATAATCTAGCCATAGCAATCATTAATTCGACGGGTATGAGTACAGGATTCAATCAACAAATCGCCTACTCATTTTTGTTCCAAATGAATGATTGTTATGAGGGATATACCGGGGAATGTTTAAAAAGTTGCTAGTATCTTCTCCCTATAAGTTAGATTTGCAACATAAAGAGAAACGATTGTTGGTGAATGTGAAGTCGGGAAGAGAAAACATACATCGAAGACCTATCCAAGTTGCTATGAAACACTGGGGACGGTTCTTCTGCTTCATCGAAAATGAAGCAGAAGAACAGTCCCCATGATACACTACCGATAGAGGTGATTTAACGTGGGAGAGTTATTTTTTTCGGAGTTAAAAGAGATTGCATCAAAAGAGAAACTAACCAGTTGGTTTGACTATCAAGCAAAACAACAAAAGCCGCTTTATTATTTACTTCCTTCTGTAAAATGGTTTCAGCATGCTCGGAAATTACAGCCTGGAATATCGTTTCAAACGTTTGATGATTTAGCATTGTTGCTTTTACAATCAGCAAATGTAGAATTTACACCCATTTCAGAAGAAGATCGAGTAATGCTATTCTATGAAATTGTAAACAGAACAGAGCAGCATGTTTCTGAAAAAGAATTAGCACAAAAAGCACAAGCATATGCAGATAGCTATGGTCAGCTCAAACGACTTGGCTTGAAAGTAGAAGAAACACCACAACCATTAGAACGTTTGAAGAAAGCGTTTTCGATTTATGAACAAGAGTACCGTGACCAAAACATGCTGTTAGATCCAGAAAATCGTATTTTCAAAGCCATTGAAACAAATGTAGTACCTTTTCCGCTTAGTCATGTTGTGATTGACGGCTTTTTCGATTTTAGTCCTGTTCAATATCTTTTCATTGAGCACTTAGTGACTGCTTCGGTTCCTTGTACTGTCTACCTCCCAAATATCGATACAATGTTGATTTCAGAAACAGTAGCAGGGCTACGCAGAATTGGTGTAAAAGTTGCAAACGATAAGCAGTCTGAGCCAAACACGGTGTGTCACACTACGAATGTAACAGCTGCAACCACAATTGAAGAAGAAATACATGGTGTTCTAGAAACCATTGCGATGCAAAAAGGGAATGGTGGTTACAATCAGTTTGGAATTGTGCTTGCTAATGAAAAAGCTTATTTACCAGTATTAGAACGAATTAGCGAACAAAGAAGAGTGCCACTCAAAATTCCAAAGAAAATGCTGCTTTCTGAAACAAATTTCATTTCATTTTTACATCATTTATTAAACAATAAAGAATTGCGATCGAAATGGGATCAGCTTCCATTAGTGGATACAATCGCAAAGCTATGCTTTTTATCACCCATTGAATTTACTAAGGTGAAAGAAGCATTCATTCAAACTAGAGAAACTAACAATCATGTTTTGTCAGAGGTACTCGAAGGTAGTAAGTTGTTTATGAAACAGCTCCCTGTAGAAGAAAAAGTCTCAACATATCTAAAAAACCTTCTTCGTTATTTGGAAAACACGTCTTTACCTGATATTTGGAGAAAGGAAATCCTTGAAAAAAACACTTCTACACTTAATCAAGTAGCAAAAGAGCTGAGAGCATTTCAAAGAGTGAAGGAATTTGTGAAAGAATCAGTTGACATACATCCTCTGTTAGATGTCACTGTCAAGCTTGAAACCTTTACAACGAGACTTATTCAAATACTGAGTGAAGCATCGCTATATCTTGATAGAAAACCGACAGATGGAATTGAACTATTTTCCTTCCGAGATGTCCCTTTATTTCAAGGTACACATGTATTTGTACTGGGGATGAATGAAGGAGAGTTTCCTAAACAAACGACGTTAAATGGGTATTTCCAAGAACGTTATCTAGAGGGAATCTTAAAACCATATCCATTGCCTTTGTCGGACTATTTCCGAAAAAAGGATGATGCTGCGTTTGCTCAACTACATTTTATTGCTGAAAACCTTTCCTTTTCTTATGTAGAAGGAATGAATCCTCATCAGCCACTGTTGCCATCAAAATATGTAATGGAGATGGACAGTAAGAACTCTACCTATTCAACAATGTCAAGGTTAACAAGCGATACTTATTTATCTGAGGATGAATACGAAGCGAAAGTAGCGTATCAAGTTGGCATTGGGAAAGCACTAAAGCAAGAACTGCCAGTTCTTCATCACTATCGTAACAATCTTAAACATGTGGAATCTGGTGTAGAAATTATCTCAAGTAAGTGGGCAGGTGTATTAAAAACCGGCCAGACAAGTATTACAAGGCTTGAAAGCTATGCAACTTGTGCGTTTCGATTTGGTTTAGAGAAATATCTAAAAGTTAGTGATCCACTTGAAAAACAATACAAAATAGATCCTATTGAAACGGGGAAGATGCTGCATCGCATTATTGAACGATTTTACCAGGAAGCAAAAGGAATACCATTTCAGGACATACGTTCATTTTTCAAAGGAAAAGATGAAGAGACCTTAGAAGCGATCTTTGAAGAAGAGTGGGAACTAGTAAAGCATAAGCATCCTGAACTTGCAATGACTACGATAGCTAGAGAGAAGGACGAATGGTGGAAAAAGTTAAAAAGATGGCTTACTGCTGAAAGAAGTAGGTTCTGGGATAATAACGAGTTAGCGAACATGATGATTTTTAAAATGGAAGAGCCAGTTGAGTTTACAATTGACCTTGATAACAATGAGACTCTCACACTTACAGGGAAAATTGATCGGATTGATATTGATGAACATGGATTTGTTATTTATGACTACAAGTCTAGTGAGAAAGAGTTGGATTTCAACAATGAAGTTCCTGCAGGTGTGATGTTACAAATACCGTTATACATGATTGCACTTGAACATGAATTTACAGCAGGAAAATATCAATCACAACAATCAAAAAAACCAATCGGGGGAGGGTATATTTCGATTAAGGCACCACATCTTCGTAAGAAAAATACGGTTTGGAAAAACGATGAACATAAGAAGAGATTTGAACCAAATAATCGCATCAAGCCTCATATCTTAACAATCGACAGTGATACATTACTAAGAGAATACCAATTCCCTAAACTAATTGAAAAATTGTGGCGTGGAAGTTATTCGGATTTTTCAGTTAAACCATTTTCAGCTGAATCTTGTCGTTATTGTAGCTTGAAAGCAGTTTGCCGCGTGACAAGAGAACAGCAGGACTTTTAAGGGGGGATGGAACATGAAATTTAATACAGAACAACGTAATGCAATATACGGGGAAGAGCCACTTATTGTCGTTTCAGCTGGTGCAGGTTCTGGTAAAACAAGGGTCTTAACGGAACGATATGTAAGGGTGTGTGAATTAAAATTGCAAAGTAACCTTGGAATTAGCAGTGGCGAAGAGATAGGTGCCGAAGCAAGTGAAATTGTTACCCTTACATTTACGGAAGATGCTGCTTTAGAGATGAAAAACAGGATTCGAAAAAAATTAATGGAAAAGCTTGAGCATGTAGAAATTGACTATCCTATTCATTTTGAAGAAGCACGGAGCTATTGGAAGAAACAAATTGAGAGTATGGATACAGCAATTATTTCTACGTTTCATAGTTTTTGCCAAAGAATGATCCAAGAGAACAGCTTTGAGGCTAATATCCACCCAAGTTTTGAAGTGTTGGATGATGTAGGGAGCATGGTGATTAAATCCGAAATTTATACAGAGTTGATCGAAGAAGCACAAAATACCGGGAAGTGGATTTCACTTTTGGAATCAATGAACAAATGGTCTCTTCAAGACAGTCTCTTTTCTGTTTATGGGAAAGTAAGAGAATATGAATTGGGCAGTTCATTGAAAGAAGTACTTCATGTGGATGCATTGGTTCGCTCTTGGAGAGAGAAGGTAACGAAACTTTTCCAAGAGTTTGAACAAAGTTATATCCGATTTTTCCAATCAAACCCTGATATATCAAAGCTTACTGCTGCTAATAAGAAGCACTATCATGCACTTTTTGATAGTTTTCAGAAGAACTTACAAGGTAGTGCGTTAGTAAAGGATTTGAAACGTAATTTAGCCAATCTAAAAAATACCGTTCCAAAGAACATGGCAAAACAAAATCAAGAACTGTTTGCGTTATTGAATAAGTGGCTAGTGGTGCGAGAACTGATTTCGTATCCTCTCATGGAAGCCGTACTTTTGGAATTCGTAGAATTGCTACTCACCTTTGATAAGTTGTATGAGCAAAAGAAACGGGAAGCATCAACTTTCGATTTTTCAGATTTACAACAAAAGGCAATATTGCTAATGAATGACACTGGAGTGCAACGCTACTATTCGTCGATGTTTAAGCATTTTTTAGTGGATGAAATGCAGGATACTAATCAGCTTCAATTACGGATGATTGAAAAAATGCGACCACGATATCGATTTATTGTCGGTGATGGAAAACAATCGATTTATCGCTTTCGTGGTGCCGATGTTGAGATTTTTAATGGATTAATCAATGAAGCAAAGAACGACAGTCAGTTTGCGTTTATTGACATGAATACTAATTACCGAACATGTGACTCAATTATTCAATTCATTAATCTATTCTTTGAACAAGAACATGTAATGGGGGACGACCATTCTGCAAGTGATGAACGTTACAAAACACCTTATTCTCCGATGACAGCTTTTAGGAACGAACACCGTGCTTTACAAAAACGCTGTGAATATATCAAGGTAAGTGAGGAGCAGCAAAAGAGCCAGGATGAAAATGAATATGTAATGATTGCAAGAAGAATGGTCCAGTTGCTAAATGAAAAAGCGGAAGTGTTTGATAACGATGCCGGTATTTGGCGGACTGTAGAGTGGCGCGATATGGCTGTCTTGATGGCATCGCGAACCAATTTAACCACACTAGAAATGGCATTAAAGGAGTACGATATTCCGTATAATGTGTATGGTGGCTTAGGTTTTTATGAACGACAAGAGGTGGTTGATTTCATCAGTCTGCTTCAGTGGGTGAATAAACCATACGAAATGCTGTACATGATGGCTGTTTTAAGGAGCCCACTCTTTGGTGTGACAATGGATGAATTTTTGGAGATTCAGCATTCATTAAATGAGGACGAGACTTTTTCAGGCTTTATCTATGAAAAACGATTTAGAAAGCTTGAGCATAGTGAACTTAAGGACAAGCTTGAAAAATTTTGTGGGTTATTTGAAAAATGTACACCTTTCCAATGGACAGGCTCAAATCAGGATCAACTGATGGATTTATTTGAAGATAGTGGACTAAAAAAGGTACTTCTCTTACAAAAAAATAATTTGATGAAGATCAAGAATGTTGAAAAAGTAATTGAAACGATTACGAATTTAGGCGCAGTTTCGATGGACAAGATGCTGGAGCAACTCAAAATTTTAACAGATCTTTCTAAAAAAGAAGGCGATGCAGAGGTTGAACTCACTGGCGGAAATTTCGTTCATATAATGACGGTTCATGGTTCGAAAGGATTAGAGTTTCCTGTTGTATATGTTCCGAACCTCTCACGAGAAATTCAACCTGATCGGAATGCATTTCGGTATGATGTGGAGAGAGGTATATCTGTCACATTCCAAGCAGAAGATGACGAAGATTTACTTGCAGAACCGGCAACTGTATCCTCACCAAACTTCAATGAAGTGAAAGATCTTTCTAGGAATCAGGGTATAGAAGAATCAAAACGATTGTTTTATGTCGCTTTGACCCGTGCACGGGATTGGTTAATTTTAACCTCAAAAGATAAAGGTAATAAAAATACATGGTACAGCTGGTTAGAGGAAGCATTAACTAATTCTGAGCAGTTGAGAAAGCTTGTCGATATAAAGGACGGTATACCTGAACAAAAGGCTGTAGTGGAAAAACGAGAAATTTATGAAGGGCCTACTGTTAAACTCGAAAGGTCAATTCATATCAGTTTTTCAGTATCGGAGGTCATAAGCTTTATGGATGACCGTGAAGGATTCATTGAAAAGCATTTACTAAAGCTTGATGAAGCATGGTTGAAAGAACCTGAAATTAGTGATGAATTTTTGATTGATGAAAAAATCGTGGATGATAATGTTCAAAGTTTTGTAGACCCGCGAATACTTGGTACACTAGTGCATCGAATTTGTGAACTACTTGATACAGGCTATTCCGAGAAAGATGCCTATCGGGAGGCATTTACCCTTGTTGATCAAGGTGAAAAGGATGAGTATCTTGATAGAGTACGACTGTTAATTCAGTCTTATCAAGACAAGGATTTTGGTCAAGCTGTCGAAAATGAGTGGCAGTTTGTTTTGGAAATTGACGGAATCCAAGTGATTGGAGAAATTGATAAAGTTGTGAAGAAAGATGATGGCTCGCTTGAGGTTCTAGACTTGAAAACCAACTATGTCCGCGGTAATATCGAGGAATTAATTGATTACTATCGACCACAGCTTTACTTATATAAAATGGCGTATGAGAATGAAATGCAGGTTGATGTTTCGAAAATGGGATTGGTGTTTTTGCGAGATATGGAGCAAGGAGTTTATGAAATCGGTTATGATCAATCGTTTGAGGATCGTGTACGTGAAGCAGTTCGTGAGATGGCGAAGTTGAAGAGAAAGTTTGTATTGGGGTTATGAGGGGAGAAGACTCTATAATTCTGAACAGGTGTATTTTAGCTTCATGAGCAAGTAAAGAGTAGGGTGAGTGTTTTGCATCTAGTGTGATTATGACAAAAAGAGCAGTGGCAGTTAGGAAAATGTCCGAATGGGGTGGTGATTATGACAAAAAGAACGGTGGCATTTATGAAAATGTCCTAATCAGGTGGTGATTATGACAAAAAGAACGGTGGCAGACATGAAAGTGTCCGAATGGGGTGGTGATTCTGACAAAAAGAACGGTGGCAGTTAGGAAAATGTCCGAATCCGCTGGTGATTCGGACAAAAAGAGCAGTGGCAGTTAGGAAAGTGTCCAAATCAGCTGGTGATTATGACAAAAAGAGCAGTGGCAGTTAGGAAAGTGTCCAAATCAGCTGGTGATTCGGACAAAAAAACGGGGGCATTTATGAAAATGTCCGAATCAGGTGGTGATTCGGACAAAAGAAGCATTGGCAGATATGAAAGTGTCCGAATCCGGTGGTGATTATGACAAAAAGAGCAGCGACTGTCATGAAAATGTCCGAATGCAAGCGTGATTCAAACTAAAGGAATAGCGACAGCAATGAATCGTTTTACTTCTATCATTTAGGTAGAAATTATATGACAAGTTCAACTGGGGGAGACAATGGATATCTTAAAATACTCAAAATATTTTAAGATATTTGTAGTTTTAGCTTTAATTACTAGTTTAGGAATGAAAGTTGCAATGGTTTCGAGGTTGAATCAAATAGAGAGTCAAGTTACTTCAATTTCAAACACGCAACATAACATTCTTTCAAATGTAGACGGGCAGACAAGTCATATTCAGAGCGTCTTGAATGATATGAAAGAAGAGCAGAGCTGGATAAGCTCGATTAATATGGATGTAAATCCAACTAACTTAGAAGAAGGGCAATTAGAAGTAACTTTCGAATGGCAAGTAAAGGAGCTTCATAGTGATTCAGAGGTAATCTTTAATTATGTCTATGGCGATAGTAAAGAATACATAGAGATTCCAGCGGAGGAGATACAACAAGGACTTTTTCAAGTGAAAATTCCTGTTGAGGTCGAAATGGAGCCACAATGGGAAATTGGAATGATATCAGGTCCTTCTAATGGAGAACGAGAGCTGAGTAAACAGGAGATAGAAAAATCATTGGATGAAGAAGAACGAGAACGTATACTTACGTATTTTGTTTCCGTTTCCCATGATGAAACAGTGAAAAGCGGGGAACTTCATTCTGAAAACTTAGGGTATTATGGTACAAATTATTACGGAATTATTCAAACAGATATCCATTTAAACGATAGCTTAAGTGTGATGCTTGCTTATCATCAAGTAACTGAATCGTCACCCATTGTAGAGGAAGCTTATCTTCTAAAGTATAACAATGGATCATTGGTCGGAGAGGAAGAAATAAAATCGGAGAAGCAACATAATTTACATGACGATAGGTTTGGTATGTTCCATTTGGACGGAGTAGAGGATTATGATGATATGCAACTTGTCATAAAAGTAGTATATCGTAATGGCAGTGTGTTCGAAAAAGAAGTATACTGATAATCTTTTAACATGGATTTACTATGCGTGGAAGGGAGTGTTGCCAATGATTAATGAAATCAGTAACTGGAAGAAACGTGAAGGACATAGTAAAGAGTCAGTGTGGCTAAAACAAGGAATCACTCTTCTTCGTAAGGCAATAGACGGAAATCCGAATGATAACAAAACAAAAATCGAACTAGCAAAGCTGTTAATTCGTAGTGGTACTGATGAGAAAATAAAGTATGTCAATTTACTAAAGGCAAAGCAATTGTTTGAAGAGGTGCTAGCTCTGTTCCCAAATAACGCAGAAAGCTTGTACCGATTAGGACATATCTGTTATGAGATTCAAGAATATGAAAGAGGCATCACTTATTTTCATCAAGCACTTAAACAGTCATTATCTGAAATAAGAACGTTTCGGGCGTTTGCTGCAATATCAAAGGCTTATTGTCAACTAAATGACGATGAAAATGCCTTGTTTTTTTTACAAAAGGCGATTGAATCTGATAAGGAAAGAAATTTCACACCAGAAATAAATGAGCTTAAGAGTTTCATAACTCAAGAAGGTCGTTATAGTAGGTCCATCCGCTATTCAGATGGTTGTATACAGTTGATTCACCTAGACCAGGTAGAAACGATAAAATTAGAGACTGCTAATGAAGACGAAGCTGAATTAGATTTAAGCCACTTTTATCCAACATTCACTGGTCCAAGTGGCCATACGCAATTAGAAAGAAAAGAAGCAGAACTGCTTTGTTATTTAATTGAACGAGAAAATATATTTGTTAGTATTGATACGTTATTATCATTGTGGGATGAGGGAGAAACACCAGAGGTTGGAACGATTAAGTCTTATCTTTCTAAAATTAGAAGGAAGGTAAGCGAGTGTATTCCAGTGAATACTGGACCAATTATCTCGAATAAAAGAGGATACGGGTATCGGTGGACCTGTGAAGTTCCGACGAAAGTCATAAAGGTTTTATAGAATAGGATTCTTATCTATTTCTATCTAATAGATCAAATAGGTTAACAAAACGATAAAAATATTTAGGAAGAAGTTATCGGTATTGTAAAGCAAATGATCGTAGGAAGATGAATTTAGTTGTTGTTATCTTCAAATTTTTATGGGGGAATTAATGAATTTAAAAACATTCATACTATCTTTTGTTTTTGTATATGTAATCATAAGTTTACCAGCAATAGTAGGAATTGGATATGAAATTGATTGGGTTTCAGAAGCAACATTTCTTGATAAACTTAAAGGTTATGTACTGGACGGACTTATAACTGATTTTTTTGTTAAAAGTGTAATGTCAATACTGATTGGTTTTATTATAAGTTTAGTTATTTCAATGAGACGACAATAAAGATAGTCTAAGTTTTTTTAATATACAAAGGGTCAAACGGGTCACTTCTTAGAAATTTATATTAACTAAAAGGTTGGGGGAATCCCAACCTTTCTATTTTATATTCCAATTAGAAAGCTTAAGGAGTGATGTTATTTATGAAGAATAGTTATGTGTTTGTATATGGTACGCTGCGATCGAATCTTTCCAATCATTATTTATTAAAAGATGCAAATGTCATTTCGAAACAATGCTGGACGAGTGGAATGCTTTATGATGTTGGATATGGTTACCCAGCGATGGCTTTAAATTATGAGAGCAATGTCTACGGAGAACTGTATCTTGTCTCCGAAAAAGAGTTAGAGCAACTGGATTGGCTCGAAGGATATAAGGAAAATCGAATAAATAACCATTATGAAAGAATTCTACAAACAGTTTATACTGACAAAGGAATATCATATGAAGCGTATGTGTATGTTTACGGTGATAATCAAGTGACTGATTTGCAACGTATCGAATATGGAGATTGGAAATACTATCTTTCGCTTAGAAAGAAAAGTCTTTGCTATTTTGCTTATGGTTCATGCATGGATGATAGGAGGTTTATCAAACAAAAGGTCGCTCATTTGTTTCAAGACATCGTTGATAGTGGAATATTACCAAATTATCAGCTCGCTTTTACAAGAAAAGCAGATGATGGAGGACGTGCAGATATCATAGAAGGTATCGGTGAAGTAGAAGGAAAGATTTATCGTGTAAATCAAGAAGCTGTATCCTATCTGGAGAAGAGAGAGGGCGTGCTGTACGGTACCTATCGTCCCACATTTGTAGACGTGAAAACTAGCAAAACTGTATTTAAAGATGTACTTACCTATGTTGTGATAAACAAAGAAGAAGAAACTGCTCCACCGATTAAATATGCAGCTGAAATTTTGAGAGGTTCAGCTTGTTGTCTTAGTGAAAAGTATCGAATGAAACTCCTACGTGATCTTGAAGTAAAGTTTGGTCTAAATTTTGATGATATCTTTGCCGAAATGAAAAAGTAAGGAGGAGATAGTATGAGTACAATTACTGCACAAATACTAGTAGGTCAAGGACATACGTATGATGGTGGTATTTAAATGTGAGTCATCACTTGTATTTGTTTGAAAATAGCATTCCAGCATGTATACTTGAGAATACAAGTGTTAGCAAAAGCAGACATGACAAAACAACTGAAAGAGTCATTTAGATTCCAACGTTAGAAGGAATGCTTGATGATGCACTGTTAATGATTGGAATATATGTGCTAAATGATGAACAACTCATTGAAATGGCAAATCGTTTTACTAAGAAGCGAGAAGAAAGATATGCGATTACTCTTTATGATGATATAGATCCTTCACACTTAAAGAAGATGTATGCCGTGTCAAGGGCAATCGCTAAAGGACACAAAGTGATTTTATCTATCTTAGACGGTTCTTCCGTTCATCATCATATACATGTACTGGAAGGTTATCCGTTCGAGGTTGAAGTTTCAAAGACGATTTTACAAAAAGGAATTCAATCCGTGGACCAGGAAAATTGATATCAAAGGTAACTTGTTGGATGGAGAACGGTGAGTATATAATAGGATTTATTATTATTTAGTACAATAACGTAAATTGATGAAAAACCTCCTCATAAAGACTAGGGCGATGCTTCACAAATGAAGGATCGCTTTTTGGTTAAAACTTTTTCTTTAATATTAGTACCTAGTGTTAATAATAGATGCTAAAATGAAAATACCAAAAATATTTAAACAAGGTGGTTTTTTTATGCTTAACTCCAAAGCTCGTATTACTGCTATTGGTTCATACGTACCTAACAATAAGCTAACAAACGATGATTTAGAGAAATTAGTTGAAACGAATAATGAATGGATTGTAAAACGTACTGGTATTAAAGAACGAAGAATTGCACACATCGACGAGTTTACGAGTGATATTGGCTATAAAGCTGTAAGGAACCTAATGGAACGATATAATCAATCAGTGGATGATGTGGATATGATTATCGTTTGTTCGATGACTCCTGATTTCAATACTCCAAGTGTAGCCTCATTAGTTCAAGCAAAGCTGGGTATAAAGTATACGGGTGCAATTGATGTAAACGCTGCATGTGCTGGTTTTACTTATGGCTTGCATGTAGCTAACGGGTTAATCAGCTCTGGGTTACACAGGAAAATCCTTGTGATTGGTGCAGAAACAATGTCTAAAATTACCGATTATCAAGATCGAACGACATGTATTTTATTTGGAGATGGAGCTGGTGCTGTGCTTGTCGAATACGACGAAAACCAACCAAGTTTTCTATCTTTCCATATGGGATCAGAAGGTGAAAAAGGAAGAAACTTATATTGTTCAAACTTATCAAATCGCATTGATGACGAAGAGTTACTTGCTACCGATAAAATTGTTCAAAATGGTCGTGAGGTATATAAATGGGCTGTAACTACTGTTCCAAAGGGAATGCAAAACGTAATGGAAAACGCTTCTATTCCTTTACGAGATGTTGATTGGTTTGTACCTCATAGTGCAAATTTACGGATGATTGAGTCAATATGTGATAGAGCTGATTTTCCAATAGAGAAAACATTGTATAGTTTAGTTCATTACGGAAATACCTCTGCTGCTACTATCCCATTATCACTAGATAAGGGCGTATTGGAAGGGAAGGTCCAAAAGGGGAATAATATCCTACTATATGGTTTTGGTGGTGGTTTGGCTCATGCGGGATTGTTAATTAATTGGAGCATATGACACCAGAGGCCTTAACAATGCTCACCTGTGGAATCTATTTTCAATTTTTTCTATTTACGTTATACTACTTAAACTACAATTAAGAGAAGCTTCTTTGTAAATTACCAAGCATAATTAATTAGAATGAAACAATTGAATAGTATAGACAGGAGGGATATTATGAGGATTCAGGTAAAAGAAACGGTTGCCAAAAAAATTCTCACAGAGGCAAAGGGCTATTTGGATGTTGGATTTACGCATTCATTAAACCCTTATAGCGGGTGTGCATTTTCTTGCAGGTATTGTTATGTAAGAGAAATGCCTATTCAAAAATTCAAAGAAATCCCTTGGGGAGAATGGCTAGACATAAAAAAGAATGCAGCTGTAAACTACCGTAAAGAAATCCTAAACATGCGTAAGAGAGGCAAGCTGGTGAACATTTTTATGTCTTCTGCAACAGATCCTTACCAACCCGTTGAACGTAATGTTAACATTACACGAGCTATTTTAGAGGAAATGATTGAAAATCCACCTGATTTTCTCCAAATACAAACCAGAAGTCCTCTGATTACAAGGGATATTGATTTGTTAGTGAAATTGAGAGAAACATGTAGGGTTCTTGTATCCATGACGATTGAAACAGATAGGGAAGATATCAAGCGAATATTCGCTCCTTATGCACCAGGTATTAAATTACGGATGAAAGCCTTAAAAGAAGTTCATGAAGCAGGAGTTTCAACTCAAGTTTCGATTTCACCTGTTTTACCATTTACCCCTGATTTTCCAAAAGTATTGGATGGAATTGCCGACCATATCTGGATTGATACCCTTAGTATTGGTGACGGCTCGATGGGGAAGCGTTCAGAGAGGTTAGGCATGCCTACCTTACATAAAGAGCATGGACTAGAAAAATGGTACCAAAAGGATTTACATTTGAAGGTAGAGAAATATTTTGCAAAATTTTTCAGTAGTCAAATGATCCGAGTCTCTAAAGAAGAAGCATTTCCAAAATAAAAAGCTTGAATTTCAAGCTTTTTTTAGAGGTAATATGTATAAAAGCTGAAATTTGTTTAGTGTCTAACTACTTGCGGCTTGTGTTTTTCCTAGTATCACCTAAGTTTATATTGTTGTTAAAATTGGCTGTGTAGAGAAGTAGCGGTGTATTCATTGCATTTCCCAGTGAAACCTAAATAAGTAGAAAACAAAAAGGAGAGTACCCCTTGAGAAGGACTGAAATTGTTCCGTGGACAAAAAAGTGGATTGAATTGTACAGTAAGGAAAAGTACAAGCTGACAGATATATTTAAGAGTGAGTTGGTGGAAATCTATCATATAGGAAGCACATCGATACAATCGATACGGTATGCAAAACCAATTATTGATATTTTAATAGTAGTTACCAATATCCATATTGTTGATTTATATCATGCTAAAATGAAGTCTCTAGGATATGAAGCAAGAGGAGAAAACGGTATAACGGGTAGAAGGTACTTTACAAAAGGAAACGAAAACAGAACACATCATGTCCATATATATCAGGAAGGTCACGAGAATATCATCAAACATTTACTCTTTAAAGAGTACCTTTTACATAATCCAGAAGAAGCTAAAAACTACGGAAAGTTAAAATTAGAGCTATCAACTACATTTCCTCACGATACACATCTATACCAAGAGGGAAAAGAACCTTTTGTTACGGAGCTTGTCCGAAAATCTCTCAGATGGAATCCAATTAAAAAAGCATACGGTTATGTAACTAGAGTAAAAGATGGAAAAACACAACTGCTTGTTTTCAGGCATCCAATACCAGAAGCGGGAATACAGATTCCTAAAGGCACAGTTGAACCTAACGAAGATCCTTATCATGCGGTTAGTAGGGAAATTGAAGAAGAAACAGGCTTGAGGAATTTTCAGGTAGAGAAACTAATTGCCGAAGACTATTGGGAAAGTGATGATGGAGTGATACATAATCGCTTTTTTTATAAGCTACATGTTACAAATGTGTGTGATGAGTGGGATTATGATCCAACAGGTGGAGGAGCTGAAGAAGGGCTAGTCTTCCACTATTTTTGGATATCGTCAAAGGAGGAAGTAGAAATAATAAGGGGTCACAGTGATTATTTCGACCTCATCTTTGTCTAAAGGGAAAATAGTAGGTACTTAAATAAATACCATATCTAGGTTATTTTAAAAGGCATCGGCTCGTTGTTAATGGAGGCCAATGCCTTCTTTTATTTCTATTAAAAAGGTAATTTACTAATTTAGTAGAAATACATACATATTCATTTGCACAAAACTAAAAAGGATATGTTGGTAAAGGGGTTGAAGAAAAATGGTTAAGGTTATCTAATGGTGTAAGCGCTTACCAATAGTTGGAAAGGGGAGAGGAATATTGATTAGAAAGATATTTAATATTAATTCATTGAAAAAGAAGATTCTTCTAATTTTTGTTGTGATTTCGACAATTGTCGTTTTTCTTCATTTGGTTATTTTTCAGCAATGGATAAGCTCTATCATTCAGGAAAAATCTGATTCTTATTTTCAGGAGACTGTACGCCAAATAGGCAAAAGAGTTGAGATGCAATATCAGAGAATCGATGAGGATGTAAATAAAATTAAAAATAACCAGGTCATTAAAAATTATTTAAAAGATATAAAAAATGATCGGTTACACTATAACATTGCTAAATTTAAAATTGCAAATGAAGTCTTAAAATTATCTAACCTCGACATGATTGACAATATCTATATCCTTCCAGTCAATTATCAACCGATGAACTTATATTATTCTTCACCAATATTTAAGGTAAACCAAGAAACGAAAGAAATTATGGAGAGTTTTAACGAACATAATGCAAATGATGTGATGTGGTCTACACAATCCAGTCCACTTCGAAACACTGTGATGATGTATATTCATGATAACGATGAACTATTAGGATTATTACGAATTGATATTAGTGAAAACTTTTTTAAACAAATGGATGAAGTACAACTTGGAAAGGAAGGAAATATATATCTTGTCAAAGATCACAAAGTTATTTTTGCAAAGGACCGTAGTTTGATAAATAAATCTGAAACGATATTAAGTCAGATTACAGGTACGAAAGTCAGCTATTTATTAGATTATCACGGATGGGAATTAATTGGGGTGGTACCACATACAGAAATTGCTACTCAGGTTCAGGACGTAAATCAGATTTTACTTGTTATGGTGTTAACGATTTTAGCAACAATTTTTACGTTCGCAATGGTGACTCTAAGATTGATATTAAAACCGTTAAACAAAATTTTAGGAGGAATGGAGAAGGTTCAACAAGGCAATCTCGATGTAGTGTTAGAAAATACGGAAAACGATGAGTATAGCTATATCATACAACATTTTAACTATATGGTAGAACGAGTGAACACACTGATACAGACTGTTTACAAACAACAAATACTCCACCGAAAAGCTGAAATGGTCAATCTTCAGTCGAAATTAAATCCTCACTTTCTCTATAATACACTCGATATGATTTATTGGATGTTGATTATGAAAGATGATGAAGAAGTAGGAGACGTAGTATTGGTATTATCTGATATTCTAAGATATTCAATTTCTCATCAAGACGATTTTGTGACCGTGGGTGAAGATATGTATCAGTTAGAAAATTACTTGCATATTCAGCGTTTGAGATTTGAAGAAAAGCTTCACTATTCTTTTCAAATTGATCCGAGTATTACAGAAGTGAAAATTCCAAAATTGTTAATTCAGCCTTTGGTTGAAAATTCAATCAAGTATGCATTTCATGAAATGAAGGATGGTGGGCACATCCAAATAATTGGTTACGAAGATGAAAAAGATATTATTTTTAAAGTTATCGATAATGGGAGTGGAATGTCTTATGAGCAACTTGAATTGTTGTATAAAAAAATGGAACAAAAGGAAGACGGAGTAGGCGGAATAGGAATACGCCTAGTTCAACAAAGAATCAAATATTTATTTGGTGAAAAGTATGGTGTAACAATTGATAGTTCGATTGGTGAAGGTACAAACATTACCGTTAAGCTAAAAAAGAAGACAGATTTTCAAGAAAAAAATTGGACCTCAACAAATTTTGTTCAAATAAACAATTAAAAACAAGGAGTGAGGATGTTGCTGAAAATTATGTTAGTTGATGATGAAAAATCTGTTTTGAAAGGTCTCGCCCATATATTTAAAAAACATTGTCCAGATTTCGAAATTGTGAGTATGGTTCAGAGTGCGAACGAAGCTCTACAAATCTTAGAAAATACTGAAATAGATATCGTTATTACTGATGTCATGATGCCTGAGATGAATGGAGTTGAGTTAACGAAAATAATTAAAGATACATACTCTCATATTTCAGTAATTGTATTAAGTGGTTATGATGATTATGAATTTGTTCGACAAGCATTGAAGAATGGAGCCTTTGATTATCTGTTAAAGCCATGTAGATATCAGACAATTATTGAGATGTTAAGAAAAATAGAAAACGAGCTCGTCGTAAAAGAACGTGAAAATGAAAAGGTGAAACGAAACAAATTGTTAGAGAAACTTCTTAAGGGAGAACAACAATTACCAAGTGAGTGGAAAATTGATAATCCTATGTACATGGCAGTGATTACCACAAATGGATATGTTAATTCATTTTTTGAACAATTTTATCAAGAATTAGAAGGAATGTATAACAGTCAAGGTATCGATGCACTTATATTTCAGAACAATTTTGTTATCGTTTTCCGCAAGGACATTAGTTTAGAGATAATGAAGAAGAAATTCTATAAATACCGACAAAAGTGTAGTTCAAATAAGTTCTCTTCTCTCACAATGGCTTTTCACAGCTTTCAGTATGGGTCAAATTGTTTAATGGATGCTTATAAGACATGCCAACGAATGATAGAATTTATGGAATTTAATGAACTTACTAGTGTGATAGATGATGAGTCATATTTAAAAATGCTGGAAATGCAAAAAACTGTGCCAATTCCTTCTTACTTTTCAGGTATAAAAATTGCTAGAATGCTTTTGGGCTTTGATGACCAAAAAATGTTAGATTACATTGAAACGAATTTGAACGAATTACATCAGCTTGACGTTTACCTCGATCCTGTTCGAATAAAAAGGGAAGTTATTTGTGAAATTGCCTATATAGAAAAGGAAATAAAACAACACCTGCACGAAGTAGAGCTTAGTCAAGATCAGGATATTATTGAAGACTTAAAAAAGATTAAAACTATAAAAGATATGCTGAACCTATTAAAACGCTATCCAATGTCACTGTTAATACATATTCAAAACGAAGACGATCAACCACATTATATCCGTGCCGCGACTAAGTATATTGAATTGCATTACATGGAGGATATTACATTACAAAAAGTCGCTGATACCGTATATTTAAACCCTTGGTATTTCAGTTCTCAATTTAAAAAATATACATCTAAATCATTTAGTGAATATTTAAACCAAGTGCGAATTAGGGCTGCTAAAGAATTATTACAGCACAAAGATTTAAAGGTATATCAGGTGGCAGAAATGGTAGGTTTTCAAGATGCCGCCTATTTTAGTACAGTTTTTAAACATGTTGAACGAATAAGCCCTAAAGAATATCAAAAAACAATATAAAAATACTAAATAAAAATACTAAATAAAAATACTAAATAAAAATACTAAATAAAAATACTAATAATTTTCTAATAATTCTAAGATATTTAAAAGTTATTAAAAATAATAGTTGTTAAAATACAAGTAACTTAAAGCAAAGGGGGAAAATAATGAAAAAACTGAAAACGATTACAATGTTGTTGTTTGCAACGGTTTTACTTTTGGCAGGCTGTTTTGGCGGTAATAATTCTACTCAAAACACCTCGGGAACAAATAATAGCGGAAGTGCTAGTGGAGGATCTGGAGGTGGGAGTAACGGAAAAATGACAGATGTAGGGACACCAAGGAATGAGACGTTAATTGTTGATATTCTAAGCGGACGTAGTGCTGATCCATATCGGATGAATCCATATTTATCAGGGTCTGTTTCGATGGATAGTGGATTACATCAATTATTACATGCACATCTATGGGAAATTGATACTGTCAATGGTGAACAGATTCCCGATTTGGCAGCGACATTCCCTGAACCTATGGATGACACTAATACCAAATTCACCTTCAAAGTACAAGAAGGATTAGCCTGGTCAGATGGTGTTGATTTTACAGCATATGACGTTGAGTATACCGCCAATATGTTATTTGATAACCCAGAACTTGGTTATAGCGGTTATTTTACAAATCTAGTAAAAAGCTTGAAAGCAGTAGACGAGTATACGATTGAAGTGGAAACGAATGCGCCAGAAACAAGATTAGCTCAAAAACTAGGTGTCGTTATTTGGGGTAATAGTTTCAGAGTCGTGCCGAAGCATATTTGGGAGAATGAAGATCCAACACAATTTAAATACACTGATCCTGTAGGAGTTGGACCTTATAAATTAAAGAATCGTGACCCACAAGGGAACTGGTTCTTATGGGAAAAACGTGAAGATTGGGAGAAAAGTGATGTAGGTAAATTAGTCGGTGAACCAGGTCCTAAATATATATTATTTAAATCATACGGTCCAGAAGAAAAGCGGATTATGGCAGCAATTCAACATGATTTAGATATTCTTCAAGATATTACTCCTGAGAGCTGGGAGATTTTGAAAAATAAAAATGAATTCGCAAGAGCATGGTATGAATCTTTCCCATATGCGACGATGGATGATCCATGTGAACGTGGTATGTCTTTCAATGTTTCCAAGGAACCTTATGATGATCCAGATGTTCGTTGGGCATTGGCATTAATGACAGATATTAAAAATGTGTCTATGGCAACATTCGGTGGGATGCTACGGGTATCACCAATCCAATTACCACCAATTGCAGTATTACAAGAAAACTATCATAAACCAATGCTAGATTGGTTGAAAAACTTTGAATTGAGCGATGGATACAAGCCATTTGATGAAAGCTATGCGGAAGATATGGTTGAAATGTTAAAGCAACAAGGTATTGAAGATCTTCCTACTGATTCAAATGAGGTTGTCGATACGTTCGGTGTTGGTTGGTGGAAATACGATCCTGAACAAGCAACTAAGATGCTTGAAAATGCTGGCTTTACTCAAAAAGATGGCAAGTGGATGTTACCAAGTGGTGAACCTTGGGAAATGACAATTAATGCACCAGCTAACTTTGAGATTCAGTCTATGAGATTAGCATTTGCTGTAGCAGATAGTTGGAGAAAAAATGGTATCGAAGTGAATGTTCAACAAATGGACCATGCAACATTCTGGGACAGCGAATCAACAGGTGGATTTGAAGTGGGGTCATATTGGCCAGCTTGTGGATTAATTCCAGATACAACAGCCCAAATGCAAGGATGGCACAAGGACTATATTGTACCAAATGGAGAGCAAGCTCCTGGTAACAGAAACCGCTGGGAAAATGACCGAGTAAGTGAATTGCTAGATGAATTAAATGGAATGCAAAGCGATGACCCTAAGGTGAAAGAGTATGTAACTGAGATTAATAAGGAATTTGTAAAGGGTATACCTTTCCTTCCAATGTTTGGTACATCTAAATTTGTTCCAGTAGACACGTATTATTGGGAAGGAATTCAAACATCTGAAAATGCCTTTGAAGGTCCATGGTGGTGGTGGTCACAATTTAAGTTCTACACTCCACATATAAAGCCTTCAGGTAGAGAGTAAAGGGACTAAAACAGAAGGAATGAACCAGGCAATACATGCCTGGTTGTCCTTCTTACCTTAAGAGTTACTTGATAAAACAAGTGGCAGAGGAGATGAATACACGTGAGCTTTTATAAGTTTTTGTTTTCAAGGATAGTAACATTTCTTTTAGTTATTTTTATCGGTATTACAACTGTATTTTTTGTTCCAAGATTTTTACCTTCCGATCCAGTTGAAGCAATGATTGGAAGAATGACGTCTCAATCTGCGTTCATGGAACCAGCAGCAATTGAATCGATGCGTGCAACATTAAATGAATCTTTCGGACTTGAAGGTTCACTAATGTCTCAGTATGGAGGCTTTATAAAACGTGTTGTACTAACTCAGGATTTCGGACCTTCATTAGCAAATTATCCAACACCAGTTAATGAACTAATTGGACGTGCATTGCCATGGACAATGGGATTGTTGTTAATTTCTACCTTGATTTCATGGTTGATAGGAAATGCGGTTGGTCTCTTAGCCGGATTTCGTAAAGAAAAGACGTATTCGAAAATGCTCGAATCGATCTCAATTGTTTTGTACCCCATCCCTTATTATATTCTAGCTTTAATACTTATTATGTTGCTATCGTATATCTTTCCGGTTTTTCCACTCTCAGCAACAATGCAAGGTGATGCGTTTTCGTGGCAATTTATCAAAAGTGTGACCTATAACTCCATTTTGCCAGCTTTATCTATTATTCTTGTTGGAACTGGCTGGTGGGTCATTAGTATGAAAACTCTATCTGCAGGTATTGCCGAGGAGGATTACGTTCATTTTGCCAGGTTAAAAGGACTTAAGGAACGAAAAATCATGTCTCAATATGTCTTGCCCAACGCAGCCTTACCACAAGTGACAATGCTCGCACTGCAAATTGGCTCTATCTTTAATGGGGCATTAATTACAGAAATCTTATTTGGATACCCTGGCCTTGGTACATTAATTTATACAGGCATTTTACAGGCTGATTACAACCTAATTATGGGAACAATTACAGTTTCAATTCTTGCGGTTGCGATAGCGACGTTTATCGTGGATTTCTTATATCCGTTTTTAGATCCCCGGATACGATACCGCTAAGCCAGCATTGGAGGTTATGATATTGAAAAATTGGAATATACGATTAAAAATTGGATCATTTGTACTTACAATATTTTTAATATTGGGATTTATCGTTCCCCTTTTTTATCAAGGAAACCCGACAGAGTGGGGAACATATCAGAATAATTTAAAACCGAGCTGGGATCATTGGTTCGGTACTACCAACCTTGGTCAAGATACATTCTGGTTGTTAGCCAAGTCAATTCAAAACTCTTTCTTTATTGGAATTTTCGTAGCCTTTTTTGCAACGTTAATTGGGGCATTATTGGGACTTTGGGCAGGGTTTAAAGGTGGATTCATAGACCGGCTCATTACATTACTTACAGATTCCTTTATTGTAATTCCTGCTTTACCAATCTTAATTTTGCTTGGAAGTATGATGAAAGGAAAAGCATCATTGATATATATCGCAATCGTGTTGGTTATTTTTAACTGGCCATGGCCAGCAAGACAATTACGTTCAATGGCGCTAAGTTTACGAGAAAATGATTTTATTAGTACCTCGATTTTTTCAGGTCAAAGCGTCATCAAAATCATTGTAAAAGAAATTTTTCCATTTGTTGCTGGTTGGTCGCTTGCTAACTTTATCAATACGATATTGGTTGCGATTAGTTCTGAGGCAGGTCTTGCGGTTATTGGAATGTCTAGTAATGAAAAAGCGACATTGGGAACGATGATTTATTGGGCAAATCAACACCAAGCGATGCTAGCGGGAAGATGGTGGTGGATAGGATCACCAGTAATTGCGACAACTTTGATATTTATCGCATTGTTCCTTGTTATGACAGGGTATCAGCAATATTCTGCATTAAGGAGAGGGAAATAACATGCTGAAATTAAATGATGTAAGTGCTCAGTACAACATCTTATCTGGATATGTGAAAGCTGTAGATAAAGTTGATTTTGAGGTTAGGAAAAATGAAATATTCGGTATTGCTGGAGAATCCGGTTGTGGCAAATCAACATTATTAAAGGTGATGTATGACCTTATTCAATATCCACTGGAAATTTCTAATGGTAGTGTAGAAATTCATTCATCTGTTAAAAGTGGAAACCCAGTTATTTATAACAATGGAGAGATTCATAAAAGTTGGTGGAAGGTTATTTCATATGTACCACAGGGAGCCATGCATGTCATGAATCCTGTTGCAAGGGTGAAAAATCAATTTTTTGATGCAATCAGTAAATATCATGATATTAGCGACAAAAAGGAACTCCAGAAAGAAATTCTAGACTACTTGAAAGAATTAGAATTACCACCTGAAGTATTGAAGGCATTTCCACATCAACTCAGTGGAGGAATGAGGCAACGAATTCTGATTGCCCTTGCTACTTTTTTAAAACCAGATATTGTCTTAGCGGATGAACCAACAACAGCATTAGATGTTGTTGTACAAAGAGGAATATTAACGATGCTAATGCAAGTACAAAAAAAGATGAAAAACTCGATTGTAATCGTTTCCCACGATATGGGGGTTCATTATCAAATTACAAATAGAATGGGGATTATGTATGCAGGGCAAATGATTGAAGTAGCACCAACTGAAGAGATTTTTAATAATCCACGCCACCCTTATACGCAAATGTTAATAAATGCAATTCCTAAAATAGGAGATAACAGTCAGAGAGAAGGAATACCAGGGACTCCGCCAAGTTTGAAAAATCCCCCTAGTGGCTGTAGGTTTGCTGCGCGCTGTCCATTTGCTATGGATATTTGCCGTAATGTGGAACCTGAGCGGGTTCATATATCAGAAGACCATTATGCTAGTTGCCATTTGTTAAATTAGGGGCTATGGAAAGGAAGGGTGCTTATGGCTCAAAATATATTGGAAATCAATGATCTCACACGCCAATTTAAAATTGGTGGAATGATCTTGGGAAAAAAGCTTACTGCTGTGGATCAGGTTTCTATCTCACTGCCTGGTGATAAGCCGCAGATCATGAGTATTGTCGGGGAATCTGGTTGCGGAAAAACAACATTAGCGAAGATGGTTCTGCAACTGTTGGATCCATCATCAGGAGAGATCGTGCTCGATGGTGTACCGTTATCTCATTATGGAAAAAGAAAAAACAAAAAAGAATTTTATAAACTGGTTCAGCCAATTTTTCAAAATCCATTTACGTCCTTTAGTTCAAGGAAAAGAGTAGATACCTATCTATTTGAAACAGCATTAAATCTAGATGTCGCGAAAAATAAGAAAGAAGCGAAAATAGTTGTTCAAGAAGTGCTAGCATCTGTAGGTATTGAGATAGACCATGTCATGGGGAAATACCCAAATCAGTTTTCTGGAGGGGAGTTGCAACGGATATCAATTGCTAGAGCGTTAATTCCAAAGCCGAAATTAATTGTTGCAGATGAACCTGTTGCCATGATTGACGCATCACTACGAATGAATGTTGTTAACTTGTTTAAAAAGCTAAAGGATGAATATAACGTTAATTTTATTTATATCACACATGATTTATCAACAGCCTATTATGTGAGTGATTATATCGCTACCATGTATCGCGGTAATTTAATTGAATTTGGCCATGCTAGGAGGGTATTGAATGAACCAGCTCATCCGTACACAGAACTACTATTAGATTCGATTCCACGGGTAGGCAAAAAATGGGATCAAGATGTCGCTTCTCCTGACATGGAGAGTAAAGAGTATGAAATGGAAGGATGCAAATTTGCTGGTAGATGTATATATGCAAAAGAAATCTGTCGTACTGCAAAACCAGATATGATTCATCTTAATCAAGAACATCAAGTGTTATGTTTTAAACATAATGACTATAAACCTGAAAAGGATATCAAACCATATGAAAAAATTGAATTACCAAGTTCAAATAAATCAAAAATATCCTTGTAGAATGTAAGACTGATAAATTATCAAACTACTAAAAATGAAAAATAAGGAGAGGTTAGAATGGGAACATTTAATGGTTTAGGAATGGGACTTCATAATATATCCCTATTGTCTTCTGCAAAAACGAGGTCGATTAGCCCTGAAAACTTTACAGGAGAAAAAGGCAAAGGTGGCATGGCGGTAGAAGGTACAGGAGCCAATGCAGCAAGGGATTTGGGTCAAGGTTGGAAAGTATCACCTTCGGTCATGATTAAAGGAAAGTCTACTTTTACGATGGCAGAGATTAACGATTCTGGAGCAATTCAGCATATTTGGCTTACTTGCTTTCCGACTACTTGGAGAACGCTAATTCTTCGAATGTATTGGGATGGTGAAGATCAACCATCTGTAGAAGTTCCAATTGGAGATTTCTTTTGTAACGGTTGGAATGAGCGAAGCAATGTTAATTCACTTCCAATCGCAGTCAATCCAGCAGGGGGAATGAACAGCTATTGGGAAATGCCGTTTCGTAAATCTGCTAAGATTACCGTTGAAAATATATCAGAAGAAGATGTGGTCCTTTATTATCAAGTTGATTACGCTTTGACAGAAGTACCAGACAACGCCGCATACTTTCATGCCCAGTGGCGAAGAACCAATCCTCTTGCGTATAAAGACGTGTATACCATTCTCGACGGTGTAAAAGGGCAAGGTCATTACGTAGGAACATATATAGCTTATCAATCGAACAATAATGGATGGTGGGGAGAAGGGGAAATTAAGTTTTATCTAGATGGTGATGATGAATATCCAACGATTTGTGGAACTGGAACCGAAGATTACTTTGGTGGTGCGTGGAATTGGGAACAACCAAAGGGTGAATATGGAATCTACTCAACTCCGTATCTTGGCATGCATCAAGTAATTAAGCCAGATGGACTTTATAAAAGTCAACAACGTTTTGGAATGTATCGATGGCATATTATGGATCCGATTCGCTTTGAGGAGGACTTAAAAGTAACTCTTCAAGCATTAGGATGGCGTTCAAAGGGAAGATACTTGCCACTTCAGGATGATATTGCATCCGTAAGTTATTGGTATCAAACAGAACCGCATCAAACATTTAAAGAATTACCAGGTGAAGATGAATTGGAGAATATTTAGAGCTACTGTAATCCTTATTGAAACTAGAATGGGGAAAGTACAGTCGAAAAATTGAACTTATTTTTAAAAAGCTGTTTAGTAGTTTGTTAAAGAAAAAGAATCTAGGAGGAGAAAGATGATAGGACCACTAAGAAATATTTATCAGTTACAAGACAACATCAAGACCAAAAGAATATCTAGTTATGATAAAACTGGAGGAAATGCGGATAAAATCGTTATTCCAGCAGGCGAAACAACAGAAATAGCAAGAATAGATGGAGCGGGAATCATTAAACATATTTGGATTACCATCGCTACCAAAGATCCTTTTATTCGTCGTAATGCAGTCATTAGAATGTATTGGGATCAAGAAGAAAATCCTAGTGTCGAAGCACCGATTGGTGACTTTTTCGGGCAAGGATGGGGAGAAGAATATAATTTTATCTCGCTTCCACTTGCAGCGGCACCTATGGAAGGTCGTGCGTTAAATTCATACTTCCCAATGCCATTTGGTGATGGAGCTGTCATTACAATTGAAAATGAATCAGACTGTGATATTGATAGTTTCTATTATTATGTTGATTATGAGGTTCACCCTTCGATTCCAAAATCTGCGGGACGGTTTCATGCATGGTGGAATCGCGAAATCACCGAGGTTCATCCAGATGAAGGGGAGACAGAATGGGGTGTAGTATCAACACAAGGTAATAACCCTACGGATAAACATAACTATCTTTTTGCAGACATTGAAGGAAAAGGCCATTTTGTGGGGATAAATTATTACGTAGATAGTCCAGGTCCAATGTGGTATGGAGAAGGAGATGACATGTGGATGATTGATGGCGAACCATGGCCAGGCTCACTTCATGGTACAGGGACTGAAGATTTCTTTAACAGTTCTTGGTGTCCAAATGAACTTTATTTACATCCATATTTTGGTTACGCAAGAATACCTGAAAAATATGGCTGGATGGGAAGAACACATTGCTATCGTTTCTTTTTTGAGGATCCAATCTATTTTGATAAATCCTTACGTGCGAGTATTGAACATGGACACGATAATAATTTAACACTTGATTTAAGTACAGTATCTTACTGGTATCAAACAGAACCACATAAGATATTTCCTAAAATTCCAGGTAAAGCGCTTCGAAGAAATATGCCTGAAATAACAGTGCGTGATATTCATACGTGGAGACATGAATGGAGAAAAGCATTAGGAAATGGGAAAAAGCTATGGGGGAATGAAAGAAAATAGTAAACTCTACGTCTTGATTTTTTTAAAAAGCAGAGGTGACTCTATATGAAAATAGTGGAAGAAATTAGAAATGTTATAAAAACAGAGGCCCTTGCACTATACATGCTCCTTGATCAAATAGGCCCTGAATATGAAGAAGCGATTAAACTGATTCAGCAATGTCAAGGAAAGGTTGTCGTAACTGGAGTGGGCAAATCAGGCCACGTAGGGAAAAAAATTGCCGCTTCCTTATCTAGTACAGGAACTCCATCATTTTTTGTTCATGCAACAGAAGGAGTCCATGGTGACCTTGGAATGATTGAACATAACGATGTCGTTATCCTTATCTCAAATAGCGGGGAAACAGGAGAAGTGCTTAGTTTATTACCTTCGTTAGAAATGATTGGATGTAAAAAAATTGCCCTTACATCTAAGGGAAATTCAAGTTTAAGTAAATCTAGTGACGTATCAATCATTTACAATTATGAAAAAGAAGCTGATCATCTTGGCTTAGCACCTACAACAAGTGCAGCTATCACGCTCGCCATTGGAGATGCTTTGGCTATTATTCTCTCAAAATTGCAAGATTTTAAGAATACCGATTTCCACTTATATCACCCTGGAGGTAGCTTAGGCCAACACTTATCAAAAAGTAACAACAAACAATAAAAAGGTAGTGAATAAAAGTGAATATCTTAATTATTGGTAGCTTTATGATGGATTTGGTTGTGAGAACTCCTCGAGTGCCTAAAAATGGTGAAACCATTATTGGGACTTCATTTAATAGATTTCCTGGTGGGAAGGGAGCAAATCAGGCTGTTGCCGCTTCCCGTCTTGGGGGACAGGTCACAATGGTAGGGAAGGTGGGAAATGATACGTTTGGTGATGAAATGATTGAGGCCTTACTATCAAATCATGTTGAAACCAGCAATATCTTGCGTGATGATACTTATTCAACAGGTATTGGCTCGATTACGTTGGATGAAAGAGGAAATAATCGGATTATCGTTGTACCTGGTGCTAACCTAAAATTCACATTATCCGAGCTACAAGAAGTAGAAGAATTAATTAAGAATGCAGATATTTTATTAGTTCAATTTGAAATGGATGACAAAGTGATTGAGAGAGCAGTGTCAATTGCAGATTTTTATGGTGTTCCTGTTATGGTTAATCCAGCTCCTGCACATAAAGTAAGTGACGAATTTTTGTCAAAGATAACTTACTTAACTCCAAATGAAACCGAGGCTGAAATTTTAACAGGTATAAAAGTACAGGATATGGAAGGCGCAAAAAGAGCAGGTAGGATTTTGATTGAAAAAGGAGTCGACAATGTCATTATGACATTAGCTGAAAAGGGTGCACTTTTACTAACTGAAACAGAATCAACACATATTCCTGGTTTCCAGGTAATCCCAAAGGATACTGTTGCGGCTGGAGATGCATTCAATGGTGCTCTTGCTGTTCAAATAACAAAGGGGATTTCGTTAGTAGAAGGAATCATGTTTGCAAATGCTGCAGGTGCATTAACTGTTACAAAAGAAGGAGCGATTCCTTCTCTTCCTAAAGAAAAGGAAGTAAAAGAATTAATGGAGAAATCAGATGCTTTTAAAATAATAGAGTAATGTGTTGATACAGAAAAAGGGATTCGTTGGCTGAATCCCTTTTTCTTATTCTATTGGTAATGACTTAATTTCATCTTCTATCCCTCTCATAATATCGTATGCCCCTTCCGACTTGTTTGAACATACAACAACTTTTGTAAAATTCTCAGGATAGAAGGCAGAATGAAAGCTTACCCCGGGGTCATATCCCATGACGTGATATTTTAAAATATCTTCGCCTTGTTTCGTAATCCAAACACCATACCCATAGTAATCTTCCTCATCATCTTCATCAACTTGAGCATGAGGAGTAAGCATAACGTTTCTTGTTTCTTCACTAACTAATTTATTGTTCATCAATGCTTCCCAAAGCTTGATCATATCTTGAGCCGTTATGTATGCTCCACCATCTGAACCACCTTTTACAGGTAAAGAATAGATATTTGTTTTCCACGAACCATCAGGAAAATCTATGTAACCAATTGCAGTATTGGAAGGGAGATGATCAAATTCAAAATATCCTGATCCTGTCATGTGAGCTTTAGTAAAGATATTTTCTTGAATATATTGCGTAAAAGGAAGTTGACTCACTTGTTCAACGATTAGTCCGAGCAGAATATATCCTGCATTATTATAGTGAAACGCTTCTCCAACTTTTAGCTTCATCGGTTCATGTTGAAATAATGGTAAAAAGGCCTCTAAACTTCTAATGTGATACATTGGATTGTTTGCCCATAATTCTTCAAAATCGTCCATTGTTTCCTCATCAAAGTAGTCAGGTATTCCAGATGTATGGGTAAGAAGATGATGGATGGTGATTTCATCATCAAAACTTGGAAACTCTATATCCAGACATTCCTTTATTTTCATATCAAATGATAGTTTTCCATTTTCTACAAGTTGGCAAATGGCAATTGCTGTAAATAACTTACACCCCGACGCAATACCGAACCGAGTGAATGTATTATTTTTCAGTTGTTCGCTACGGTTTGCGTAGCCATAACTTGTTTCTACTAATATCGTAGCATCTCTTTTGACTAAAATCGAACCCGAGAAGTGATTCTTCCCTTGAATTTCTGAGATATGTTGTAACGTTGTTGGTTCCATTAAAACTCCTCCTACTTTGTTATTACTTGCTGTGAGAATTTTCCATATCTTTTTAATACTAACATAATTATCCAATGAATCTACTATTTAGCCTCCCTTTAAAACGATCTAGTTAGATCATGGAAATTTGTGTTAAAGTAGGAAGAGGTATAAAAATTACCAAGATAGATGGAGGTAACCGAATTGGTTGATTTTCCTGAAGAAGTTCGTAAGGTAATAGATACGTATTTTAGTTTATTAGAAACGACTGTACCTAATTTGCTTGAAGGCCTTTTTTTATTTGGTTCGATTTCAATTGGAGCTTTTAAGTACGGCTTTAGTGATCTTGATTTTATTGCAGTGTTAAAACGGAAAGTAACACAACCAGAATTAAGAGCTTTAAAAGACCTTCATACAGAAATGCAGCAAAGGTTTCCTAAGGTTATTTTAGACGGAATGTATGTTTTGAAAGATGATGCAGAAGACATAAGTGGAACCGAAAGCCTCCGTTTTAACGAAGGAAAGTTTTATGGATATCGAACGTTTGATACGAATTCAATCGATGCCTATCAATTAAAAGAATATGGGATTGCGATAAAAGGAAATCAGATTGAATGCCTTAATTATGTAGTTGAGTGGGAAGTATTAATTAATAATATGAGAGACAATCTTAATTCGTATTGGGTAAACTGGTTACATGATTGTCAAAGGTTTTTATCAATGAAATACATTGGGTTATTTTTTAGTTTGAGGTTGGTGGAATGGGGAGTTTTGGGAGTAACACGATTATTTTATACATTTAAAGAAAGGGATATAATCTCGAAAGCTGGGGCAGGTGAATATGCGTTAAAGACAGTTCCAGAGAGATGGCATAAGGTTCTTAATGAGTCGATGAGATTACGTAATGGTCATAAAAAATCACTTTATAACTCAGTATTTGAGAGACGAAAGGATGCAATAGACTATCTTGCCTTTATGATTGACGAGTGTAATCGTCTTTTTAAATAAGGCTTTATCTTGAAAGAATCTAACAAGCTAGTTAGCTAATACTTAGAAAAATTTAAAGAGGTTGATATTCATTGAAGCAAGTGAGAGATAAGAAGAAAATGACAAAGTATTTATTTCGTTTGACTATCGTAACATTTCTTATAGCAATCCTCACATTAGTTTGGGTTGGTAGAGCTGAGGAACTATATCACTCAGCTTGGAGTATAGTAATGGAGGATGTTAAAAATATAGTGATTCAAGATGGCGATAATGAGATATCGTCAAAAGAAGAAATCGTGATTGATGAGCGAATTTCAGAATTTAATCGAAAATATGGTTCTCTAGTGTTTCTTAGTGTGTTTTACACACCTGAATTAAATGGGGAGTATAATTTAAATGAAGCAAAATATGTTTTTCAGAGGGAAGGTAGTTCTTTACCTTACCAACGTGGCAGTGCTGGGTTAGAAGATGAAAATTGGTATGTTGAGGTAGCATTTGATGATGAAGATAGAAAGAATTCTTATATAATACCGATTTTCTTTTTTATACTTTCATGTATAGTTTGTGCGGGTTGGATTGTGAGTAGAAAACCAGGCTAAATCAATAACAAAGAATTCAATCAAGTTGGTGCTATTACAATTACTTATTTATTTGTAAAGGTTCGTTCATTTATAAAAGACGCCTCAGATATATGATAAAGTGTTCTGTTTTGAGGTGCTTTTCTTAAAATATGCGGAAACGACAGACATATTGACATCGTTAGTGGTATATAAAAAAGTAAAACTCACCATAGTTAATGGCGAGTTTTTTAACAGGGATACCCTACAATTTTATTTATATAAAAATATTGTGTTACGGTTAACGCAACGCATCTAAATGAGGTTAAGCACCCCGTCTTCACCTCAATTCCTTTTAAAAAAAGTCATGTCCTTAATTTAGTAACTAGTGAAAGAAAAATAAGTGGATATTTTTCCTCTAAATGAAGATTAGAACTCGTTTTGGGATAAATAGGGGGAGTTTTTCCCCCTATACAATGGAACTAACCTATTGTCACGTTTTTGGAGTCAAATAGGCGAAATCTCTCCCTCTAATTATGTTATTTTCAGTGTCATTTGATAATTAACGGGAATTTTTCCGCCTATTTATCAGACCAAAGTACGTAACCTGATCCTCCAACTTATAAGAGCGAATTCTCACGTTCTCAGATTCGAGATATTAACACCTGAAACCGGAACCATTTAGTTAGATACCTATTTTTTTAACATGATTGTATGAAACATAATCATAAAAACCTTATAAAAAAGCTATAAAAAAATCTGTGAGGCTAGGTTTATATGACTAGCACCAAACAATGATTTTATATGGTGTTGTTTGAGCAGGTATACTTTTGGTGGATGGGCCGTAGATTACAATAAGATTTCGGTTATCCGGATTGCTGGAAAAAGTCTGACCGTTGGGTAACAATAGTTGAGTTGCAGGGGAAATCATTAATTTTAAATGTCCATCTTTGCTTATTAATTGGCTATCAAAAAAGTCGACTTTTACATTTAGAGATGGATTTTCTTTAACCATGACAAGTGCTCGATATTGGGGAGGATAGATAAGAGGAACAGGAGCATTTCCATCATAGTATCCGGTAACCATATCACCGATATTGACCATTACATGATCTACAAAGTAAGTAGTGGGTGATATTAGAAAATTCACGATTGAACCAAGTTCATTCTGTAATGTTAGTAATTTATAACAGCCTTCACCATTTTGTCCAATCATATCTTGAATCATAGTGACAATGCCTCGAAACGAATAGAAATTAACCATACTTTTGCCTCCATTAAAAAACGTCCTTTATACTTTATGTATTTTTCAAAATGCTGTGATTAGAATCCAATCCATCTTTCGTTTATATTGGCAATATTCATTCCGCCAAAAAAGAGAAAGTTGATTTGTAGCAATAATCTTGGAACCTCATACGATAACCATGAGAAATCTTTATCTAAAAAGGAGTATGTTATGTCTTCTTACTATTCTAGGAACCTTACAAGTGTTGTTTCGTTTGCCCAGGGAGATGTAAATGGTGATGGAGTTTTAGACAATGTTTATTTAACTGGTATTAACACACCTGATAGTCCATTTACTCAAAATATTACTCTAAAGGTTCAGGATGGCAGAACAGCTAGAGTTTCAAGTGTTGCACTGCGTGAGAATGCTGGTTATAATCCTACTTTATTTCTTGGGGATTTCACCGGGAATGGTGTTAGAGATATCATGATAAGCATTAATACAGGTGGCAGTGGTGCGATTATGTATCATTACGTATACTCATTTTTAAATAATAAAGCACAGCTACTATTTGATTTCAATCAATACAATGAGGAGTTTAAGTATCAAGTGAACTATCAAAATAACTATAAAGTAGATGTTGTAAGTATGAACAATTTTAAAAGATTCATTATCGATATATCTCAAAAGGGTACAGATTATTTGAATGAAATTTATGACCAGAATGGTATATTGAAGAGTCCTATAACAGGATTTGTTAATCCATTAAGTGGTTTGTATCCAGTTGATTTTGACTATAACGGAAGGTATGAGCTATTAGCATACCAGAAAGTTGCCGGACGATATAATGCAGATGCTTTAGGGTTTGTTATGAACACATTAAGTTGGAAAGATAATAAATTTGTGTTACAAAACCAAAATGTAGCTATTTTTGGAGACTAATGGATGTTCGAGTAGGGGAATCAATTAACTAACTGATGGCTCAAGAAGAAAAGTGATTTCCCTAAAAACGGCACCATATTAGTAGGTGGCGGTGGAACTAGTCACTTTAGTAAGCCACATGTAACGATAACGCTTTAAATCGATTCAATAAAATCTCCAAGTCTTGTAAACTTATTTCACTAGATTATTTACATCTAGTGCAACTAGTGATGTCCGATAACGTGACTCCAACAAACTGAACACTTTCACCACTTCCAAAGTTAAAAGTAAAAATAAATTTGCTGAACGTATTGAGAAGTTTCCAAAGTAAAGGTCTCATTTAAAAGAATTCCTTTTTTGCCACGACTAGTATTTTTCTACAAGGTCTTTCAGCGCGCTATGTATTTTCCCCATTTTACATACCTTCTTTACTATACTCTACTTCATATGGTTATGATTTTCCTAAGAGTTATCTTGATGAATAGTAAGTTATAATATATTCTAAAATTAGAATTATTTTCCACCTTTGAATCAACTTACTTTTTTACCTCTAGGGTGTTTACATCTAATTAAAAAATATGAAAGAGAGGAAAATGAATAAGTGGGAGTTCAAAAAATCTTTGTAAATTTACCGGTGAAAGACTTAAACAAGACGAAAGAATTTTTTTTGAAACTTGGATTTGAATGTAATCCTCAATTCACAAATGAGCAAGCAGCATGTTTAGTTATAAATGATGCAATCTATGTGATGCTTTTAGTTGAAGAGTATTTTAAAACGTTTACTAAAAAAGAAATTGCAGATTCTAGCAAAAGTACTGAAGCTATACTGTGCTTATCTGTTGATAGTAGAGAGAAAGTAGATGAGATGGTAAGTAAAGCACTTGCAGCAGGGGGAAAACCTTTTTATGACGCTCAAGATCATGGCTTTATGTACGGTTGGAGTTTTCAGGATATTGATGGTCATCTTTGGGAGCTGATTTACATGGAGGAAGATGCCGTACAGGATTAAACGTTCACAGATTTTTTTGGGGAAAGATGGATTTTATAAAATAGATTGGAGTGAAGAAAATGATTAGTAGGGTTGGACAAATAATGTTATATGTCACTAATCAAGATGAGGCAGTTAAATTTTGGACGGATATGGTAGGGTTTGTTGTAAAATCTGAAGATGCTCTCGATAACGGAATGAGTTGGATTGAGATTGCTCCATCGAAACATGCAGAAACAAGTATCATCCTCCATAACAAGGAAATAGTTGCAAAAATGGAGCCAGATATGAATCTTGGAACACCATCCTTGATGTTTTTTACAGAGGATGCCGAAAAGTTACATAACGATCTTTCTAGGAAAAATATCACAGTTGGCGAAATCGTAACGATGCCTACGGGTAAAGTCTTTAATTTTGCAGATTTTGAAGAAAATTACTTTGCAGTAATGGAAAGAAATTGAACGATTAAGATTATCATATATAGGAGTAAGACAAAGTAAGTAATTTGGATGGCTAGATCATCGTTATGTGTGTCTTGGCAGGCAATTAAATCTGAATTTATACTTGCTAAGATTGGACCATTACTTTTTTACTCATTAAAAATGAGTTAGTAACAAGGGGCGTGGAGATAATTGAAATTGCTACGAGCTGTTCCTGCTTTACCTGTAAGCGATAGTAAGAAAAGTATTGATTTTTATTGTAATAAACTAATGTTTACACTGGGACATCATGAAGATGGTTTTGTGGTACTGTTATATAATAATATTCGAATGCTACATCTTTGGGAAGCGAGTGATGAAAGTTGGCGTACTCGTAACCATTCATCACCTGTTGTTTCTGGTGCGGAATCATTTATTGCTGGTACGGCAAGTTGTAGAATTGAAGTAGAGGGAATAGACGATTTATACCAACAATTACTACCATTAAATATAGTGCATCCTAATGCTGAAATTAGCGATAAATGGTGGGGTGAACGTGATTTTGGAGTAATTGACCCCGATAACAATCTTATTGAGTTTTTTGAACGTAAAGAAATACATGCGAAGATTAGTAAAAAAGGTAGCTAATTAGAAGAAATCATTATGAATGGTAATAAATTATTAACGTAACTATAAAATATAAAGAAAAGACATTTTTAAAAGATACAGGGTAAGAATAAAAGCCGATTTTTATAATAAAAAAGTCTACATCAATGTAGGCTTTTTTTCATACTATATTTTGGGGGTGAAAACATGGCAAGAGTAAAGTATACAAGTTCAGACGTTGACTTAATGGCAAGGATGATGAGAGCGGAAGCCGAAGGTGAAGGAAAACAGGGAATGCTATATGTTGGAAATGTAATTGTTAATCGTGCATTAGCAGACTGTTTAGATTTTAAAGATGTAAGAACAATTCCCCAAGTGATTTATCAAGTTCAAGGGGGGAATTATTCCTTTGAGGCTGTACAAAAAGGGAATGTATTTTATCAGAGAGCGAGAAGTGTTGAAAAAAGGTTAGCGAAACAGAATTTGGATTTTTGGAGACAACACCCAGCGAAATTTTCACTGTGGTATTTTAATCCATACGGCCCATGCCCTCCAACATGGTACAGTCAACCTTTTACAGGTCAGTTTAAAGAGCATTGCTTTTATGAACCAATAGCAGGAACATGTGCTAGTGTATATAGTGGTTAAGCTTACTCATAAAGTAAGCTTTTTTTCATGTTTTAAACAGAAAATTGGATCTAATAACTTAGAACTTAGCTGCGAATCTTCTTCTTATTAATTTCCTCTGTTACAATAAATGCTAAATCATCATTCCCGAACAATGAAAGAACACCTAATAGGGTTTCATTAGATATTTCTCCAGCTTCCTCCTTATCTACTGTCAACTCTAAGGCTTGTGTTAATGCATGATTATTTCCTTGTTCTGGGTATGCTTTAGTGTAAAGTGTGACAGGGTCTATATCATGATTGATACACCATTGTGCAAACACCAAAATCATCATATTTTCTTCTTTTTGATAATTTTCAATAATTCGTTTTTCTACATCTTTTTTATCCATCTTTACATCTCCTTTTATAGACAATCATTGCTTTTATTTTCTTAGTAGAACTTTATTATTATAGTAGAAAGATACACTCAATGCTCTGCTTTTATAAGGGTATATTTATTAAGAGGTTCTATACAATGATACCTTTTCCTGTTCACGACGTCTAATAGTTTGAAAGGCCGGGTGAGGATATGAGTGATGAAGAGTTGATTGAGCTTGCGTTGAATGGTGATGATAATGCGTTACGTGAGCTCCATGATCGATATATAAATCAAATTTTTCGATATGCATATACACAAACTGGAGATTATTACAGAGCGGAAGAGGTAACACAAGATATTATGTACAAAATGGCTAGTCATCTTGGTGATTTTAAGCGTGATTCCTCGTTTAAGACGTGGTTGTTTACCATTTCGCGTCGTACCATTATCGATTTTTACCGTAAGCATAAAAAGCATCAAGCGAATGTATTTATGCCAGATGAACAGATGGCACATTTACCAATGAATAATGCCTCAGTTGAAGAGCAAGTGATTAAGAAGGACACAAGAAAGCTTGTACTTGAAAGACTTCAGGAGTTGCCTGTCAATGACCGAACCGTACTTCACTTGCGATTTATTGAAGGTCTGTCGATAAAAGAAACAGCAAAAGCAATGTCCAAAACAACTATGGCAATTAAATCATTACAAACACGAGCAAAAACAAAATTGGCAGAATTACTTAAAAGTGAGGTGGAACACGATGAAACGTCATGATCAAGAGTGGAAGCAGGTAAAAGACAGGGACAAGGAAGGAGATCAAGTCGAGCAGATGATGAAAGAGCTGGACATTTTACCAAGTGATGAATTCAAAGAAAAATCCTTCAGTTATGCGCTCCAAGGAATAGATATGGCACGAAAAAAGACAAGACAAAAGAAACGACAAAGAAGGGCCAAAACAGTGAAAGCGACGGTGGGAATGACAGCGGCAGCCATTTTATTATCCCTAACCTTACTTAGTACAACAAATCATGGTCAGGCCTTTGTCTCCCAAATTCGCCAAATATTTGAGCCAGAAAAGACAACAAGACAAGAAATTGAAGGTATGCCTGAAGATATTGATGTTACCTTACACGAAGGAGGAGACACTATCACATCTCAAGAAGCAGAATTCGCCATCTATGTTGATGAAGAGCGATATAATGTCGTAAAGGAACTTGATGTATTTCGAATCGAGGCAGATATACCTGATGATTACCCTGAGGTATTCATGGAAATTACGCAACAAATTGAAGTTAAACCAGATGTAGCGATGGATCAAATTAATAGTGAAATGGAAAAAGAATATAAAAATGTAAGTGAAATCGAACAAATCGATGACCCAGTTAAAGGGTATCAAATTAGAGCAAATAATGGTTCTGAATGGAATGACGAAGTTGTTGTTTATTATGTTGTGAGCAACGAGCTTGAAGGAAGTTTTATCATCAAACAGCAATATTTTATGGAAGCAGCTGAAGGGCATGGTGCCAGATTGGATCAGATGTTGAAGGATTTCAAAGTTGTGATAGCAAAGGATAGGGAAGGACAAAAGTAAAAATAAAATTAAATTTACGGAAACAAAAAAGGAGACCGTTCTCGTTTGCACGATCTCCTTCCTTTTTTGCAAGCTACGCCTTGCTTAGATAACGCTAATTTCATGTTAAGCGGCTGTTTTCATTTCAGTCGTATTTCTTGGACGATTACGGATTTGTTTAATATACCAAACCGCTACTACCAATGTAATAATCGAACCAATAATAATTGAAAGTTGATAATCAAGCTGTAGGCCTTCTGGTGCATAGAAAATATAGGTACTGACAACTCCAGTCATAAACAATGCAGGAATACCGCAAATCCAATGAAACTTATTATTCCGTAAGCAATACATAGTGGCTGCCCAAAGTGTTACAGTTGCTACTAATTGGTTAGACCAGCCAACATAACGCCATAAAAATGAGTAATCAATCGTTGATAAATAAAACGTCGGAACTGTTACAGGGATTGAATATAATAAAGCTTGTTTCCAGTTTGTCTTTTTATTGGAACCGAACATTTCACTTAAGATCATTCTTGAAGAACGAAGGGCTGTATCACCTGTTGTGATTGGTAGAATAATAACGCCTAAAATAGCTAAAATTCCTCCTAATGGGCCTAAAAGAGAGGTAGAAATTTCATTTACTGCACCTGCAGGTCCGCCTGCTGTTATGGCAGCTTGTAAACCCTCTGTACCATTAAAGAATGTCATGCCTGCTGCCGCCCAAATTAAAGCAATCACACCTTCACCAATCATCGCTCCATAAAAAACTTTACGACCATCACGTTCCGTTTTTAGCGTTCTAGCAACAATTGGACTTTGTGTACAATGAAATCCAGATATCGCTCCACATGAGATTGTAACCATTAACAACGGCCAAATTGGCAATTCACCTGGATGTAGATTTTGTAATGTAAGATTTGGAATAGGTCTGTCTAAAAATAGTAAAGCAACTCCAATGGCAACAGCCATGAATATCAAGATAGCACCAAATAGTGGATAGATTTTTCCAATCACTTTATTGACTGGTAGAATAGTAGCGATTAAGAAATACAGAAAAATAATAATTAATGCTGTACCAAATGATAGTGGTGTTACTTGTGCAATTAGTTGAGCTGGACCAGCAGTGAAGGCAGCTGCAACGAGAATCATTAAAACTAGGGAAACAACATTAATGATCCACTTCATGCTTTTACCTAAATATCTACCTACAAGTGATGGATATTGTTCACCATTATGACGAAGGGACATCATTCCAGAAAAGTAATCATGAACGCCGCCCGCAACAATACAACCTACCACAATCCAAATAAACGCTATAGGTCCATATAATGCACCCATCAATGCGCCGAAAATTGGTCCTAATCCAGCGATATTTAATAATTGAATGAGCCAGCCCTTCCACCAAGGCATTGGAACAAAATCAAGACCATCCTCTTTTGCATATGCTGGAGTTGTACTATTGTTATTTATACTAAAAATCCGCTCTACGATTTTTGAATAGAACAGATAACCTAAAAGTAATAAAGCAATTGAAGAGAAAAATGTTAGCATATCTGAACCTCCTGATGACTTAAATAAAAACAATTTTCTGAAATATGTATACATACTAACAAAAATGAGTAAATATATCAACATATTATTCTGAAATATTAAATGATTCTAATAAATTTGCTGTAAGAATTAGATTGTTATTAAAATGGCTTTTGGATAAATAGTTAAATTATATGTGGTTAGTTACTAATACAAAGTGAAAACAAGAGGGAAGGTGCTAGTTGAAGTTGTGTTTGTAGAATGGTAGTTGAAGCAGTATCGATGCCTCTACATTAAGAACACGAACACCCAGAGTAAGGTGTTCGTGTATTATTTCTTATTTCCAAATCTCTTTAGAAATATCAACTATGTATTTTAACTTCGCCCATTGTTCTTCTTCTGTTAAGATATTTCCATGATGTGTTGAAGCAAATCCACATTGTGGACTAATACATAATTGCTCTAATGGTACATATTTGGTTGCTTCCTGCACACGTGCTAAAATGTTTTCCTTATTTTCTAATTCACCATGTTTTGAAGTGAATAAACCTAATACCACTTGCGCTCCACCATTTGGGATATAATCTAAAGGTTTAAAATCTCCAGAACGGTCGTCATCGTATTCTAGGAAAAAGCCGTTTACTTTTTCTTTTGCGAATAAAGTTGGGGCAATTTTTGCATAGCTACCTTCAAATGCCCATTTAGAACGGTAGTTACCACGGCAAAGGTGTGTGGTTATCACAAGATCCTCAGGTTTATCTTCTAATACACCATTTGCAACACGTAATGCCAAATCAATTAATTCTTCACGTGAATACCCACTATCATTAAATGGAATGTCAGGAGCATTAAGCCCAGCAATGTATACATCATCTAATTGTAAGTAACGGCAACCAGCATCATAAAAAACTTTGATAGCATCACGGTATGTTTGAATCACATCTTTTGTATACTCTTCAATGTCTGGATAGATTTCGAGATTACGAATACCCGCATTGAACAATTGATTTGGACTTGGAATCGTTTGTTTCGCAACAGCTCGCTCACCAACTATTTCTTTAAATTCGATGAAGTCTTTAATATGTGGATGATTAGGGTTAAATGAGATTTTTCCTACAACACGTACATCGTATCGTTCCGTTTCCTCACCCTTAAATGCAAATCCGTGATCAGGAACATAGCCCTCTACACCATTAAGGTGTTCTAGAAAGTCAGTATGCCAAAATCTGCGACGAAACTCGCCATCAGTAACAGCTTGAAGTCCCACTTCAATTTGCTTATCCACAATTTTTCTAATTTCTTCTGTTTCAATTTGATGTAGTTTTTGTGCTGAAATGGTTCCTGCTTGGAAGTCTTTTCTTGCTTGATGTATTCTTTCTGGTCGCAATAAACTTCCTACATGGTCTGCTCGAAATGGTGCTTTCACGATTGTTTTTGTCATTTCTTTTCCTCTCCTCAGTAAAAAAATATTATTATTTTCCTTGTATAAGGAATAAAACCTTACATATAAACGCTCTTTGATATGTATTTTTCAAGACTTCAATAGTGCGTTCGTAAGTTTTGACAACCCTCACCTTGAAAATAATATAAAAATAAAAACCCTCTTCTAATAATAAGAAGAGGGGGTAGATAATAATGAAATAACCTGCTCTTCTTATCTTCTAGCATAATGCTACTGGAATTGGCACAGTACTATTAAAAGTCCGCTGCCGAGGTTTCAATGGGCCAGTCCCTCAACCTCTCTTGATAAGAACATAATTCATATTAAGTTTATGGGTTTACTTTACATGTTAAATATGAAGCTGTCAACCTAGAACTATTTATTTCCTTTGGTTTATTAAATTACGGACAAAATGGCAGGGATTCATACGTTAAATGTTAATGTAATCTTTCATGTAAGTAAAATTACCAGCATAAATAAGTGATAGTGCAATAATATATTTTTTGTATTTTGTTATTGTCTTTTGAGAGCAAGTAACAAATTTTTGCAATTCCATAATAGGGAGCTGCTTTTTCTCTTTTACAAATGTTGCTAAATGATGATGATTTGAAATTAGTTTTGCAATGTTAATGGCTTCTTGACGGTTATCAGCATTTTTAGGGCACTCGTTAGTTAAATCACAAAAAGATATCTTATATTCATCTAATAACTGCTTATAAGCTACTATTTCGTTTTGCATGTGAGATTTACAATTGTGTGATTGTTCTTCTCTATTCTTATGAAGTTCCATAAAATATCCTCCATGTAATTATGTTAAATATAAAAATACGATATTTTATTCTAGTTGATGGATAATTATACTCTTATAAGAATAGCACGAATATAGTAAGCTTATTTATACAGTTTGGTTTCATTTTTATTACGTAATATTCTATTGTCATATTTCTTGTAAAAAATCTAAAATTTCTAAAAGTTCATACTTTACATTTTTATTTCTGCAACAGACATTATAACCATCCATCATCAATCGAACTGGTATCTGCAATTAAATAGGCGGCATTTGTAATGGCTTCAGCCAATGTTTGTCCTTTGGCACAGTTGTTATTAAAACAGACCTTATAAGTACCTTTTACTGTATATGTATAACCAAATTGCTCTAACCGTTTTACGATTAACATGGCATGTTCAAGGTTATGTTCAGGTTGAAAGTCCGAATCAGCAATAAATGTTTCTGTTTCATAATCATACCATCGATTCACTTTGTTCAATTTCCATCCCATTATTTTTCTTGCTATAGCATCTGTTTTGCTCATATATCTCCCTCCTTATATATTGGTTTTATTTTACCATTTGAGGGCAGTCATTGTTTGCTCGTTTTATTCTTTGTGATAAATAGAAAATGAATTTTCTATTGCAAAGTTATTTTAATATTGAAACACTTTGGTATAAAATGATACTAAACTTGAATCACAAAAAAGAATGTTTAAAAGCTACCGTTGAAAGATGGGGGTATGAATGATGGTTGCTGTGAAGTCGGTCAAGATTGATGGACAGGATATACATATTTTTAATAGTGCTATTTATATTTTTGAATCAAGTTCAGGAACTTCACTAGAATTGGACATGATTGTAAGTGAAGTAACAGTCCTTAAATACAATAAAGAAGAGAATCTTATTGTTGAGATAGAATTAGAGGATGGTAGAATAATAAATTCGATTATGCATCTTAAAGTTTTTGCTGGAGGACTGCCTCAGCTTAATTTGTATTTTGATTTAGATGATGTAGATGAGTATAAAGACTTTGATATAGTAACAGAGAATGGTACAAGTTTTCCTAGTATTGAAGAGGGAATCACTTTAGAAAAAATTAGAAAGGTAGAGATGCCTGATCAAGATATTCGTCTCAAACTAAAATTGCCGATTGATCAGGTTGAATGGTTGCAAAAACTTAAAAAACGTGAGTTAGAAGAATTGTTAAAAGAAATGATTTATGAATATTGGAGAAATGAGGGTAAGTAAAAAATACTTACCATTTCGGTGGGTATTTTATTGTTATCAAACCAAAATAAGAGAGGAAAACAATATAATCATGTGGTAAACACTTTTGTTTATTGCTAAAATAGTACCATTAGTCTAAAAAAACCTTCAATAATAAAAGGGAAGACAAACATTTTCGATATGCATACAAAATTGTCCAAAGAAAATGAAAAACAAATTAAAGCAAAGGGGTTAAATGGTGGCTTATCAATTAAACGATACATTTAAAATGTTTGCATTAAATTCTAGTCAAGAGCTGACAAAAGAAATGGCAGATTTATTAGGCTGTCAGATTGGGAAATGCTCTGTTGCCCATTTTAGTGATGGGGAAATTCAAATACATATTGAAGAAAGTGTTCGTGGAAAAGAAGTATTTGTTGTTCAATCTACTTCACATCCAAATAATGAACATATAATGGAGCTTCTCATCATGATTGATGCGTTGAAAAGGGCGGCAGCAAAAATTATTAACGTCGTGATTCCATACTATAGTTATGCTCGCCAAGATCGAAAAGCGAGATCACGGGAACCGATTACTGCAAAATTAATAGCCAATTTATTAGAAAGAGCAGGTGCAACCAGAGTCGTAACGATGGATTTTCATGCTCCGCAAGTCCAAGGTTTTTTTGATATACCTGTGGACCATTTAATCGGTATTCCAATCTTTGCTGACTACTTTGAGCAAAAAGGATTAGATGATATTGTTGTAGTCGCACCACATAATGGTAGTGTGATTAGAGCAAGAAAATTAGCCAAAAGACTAGGAGCACCAATTGCCTTAATTGATCGAAGACACCCTGAACGAAATATGTCCGATATCAAGCATATTGTTGGAAACATACAAGGGAAAAACGCCATTCTTGTTGATGACTTAATTGACACAGGTGCAACCATAACAATTGCAGCAAATGCCTTAGTCGAAGAAGGGGCGAAGGCAGTATACGCATGTGGTACACATGCAGTTCTCTCGGGACCAGCAATAGAAAGAATAGAATCTTCAGCTATTCAAGAACTTGTGGTGACAAACACAATTGAGTTACCTGAGGAAAAACAAATTAATAAGTTGAAAACTCTGTCTGTTGCACCAATTTTTGTAGAGGCAATTGAACGAATTCATAATAAAAAAGCTGTTAGTCCTTTGTTTGAATAAAAAGCCTTAACAATCATGGATTTTTCCAAATTTTTATAGTGAAAAATTAATAGCCATCGTCCTCCAAAGAGATGATGGCTATTTTGTATTTTTAACACCAAAGCTTTTATTTAATTTTTTATGAAAATAATATACGATACAAAATAAGAAAGGAATATACGCTGAAAAAATAGGATAAATATTTTTTAATACGAAATCACTTTGAGCCATATGGCTTGTATAGCTTCCTGCAAAGAAAAGTGATGTGAAAAAAACGATGAGACCTGCTGGGATAATGATTAGGGATTTAGATGTCTTGAATCATTAATAAAGAATAAGCCACTGAAAATAAAATTGGGTTTAGATCCTTCAGCCCCAGATGTACATCTAGGACACGAAGGAGGAGATGAGAAAGCACAAGTGTGTGGATGGCTTAAAGATAAGTATGGTGTTTCATGGCAGGTCGTTCCTGCTATGTTAAACGAGTGGATTAACGATGAAATTCCTGAAAAGTCCGAAAGAGTGATGAAGGCATTACTGCAGATGAAGACAAAAATTGATATAGAAACGTTAATGCGTGCATATGAGGGGTAATTTTAAAGCATCTATTTTTAATAACACTCCATTGTTCAAACTTGGAACGTTAGTTGTTTTTTTTGCCATATACGGACCTACTATTTTCATGTATAGTTGAATAGAATCTTACAAGATAGAAGAAAAAAAAGGCTTTATATGGAAGCGAGGAAATGTATGAGGAAAATTATTTTAACAACTGAAAGTGGTGCGGATTTACCAGTTGAATTAGCTGAAAAATATCATGTTCATGTGGTCCCGATGCATGTTATCATGGATGGTCAGGATTATTTGGACGGTTCACTACCTGTACAGGATATCTATGATTATTATAATCGGACAAAAAAGATACCTTCAACATCAGCCACAAATGTACATGAATATCACGAATTCTTCACGAAGATTAAGGCTGATGAACCGAATTGCATCATTATTCATATTGGCTATACCTCAAAAGCGTCCGCTTCTTTTCAAAATGCTACTATCGCAACAGAAGAACTGGAAGACATTTATCTAATTGATGCATTGAATGTAACAGGTGGCTTACTTGCCATTGTTATGTATGCTGTCAACATGTTAGAGAAAGAACCAACAATAGAACCTGTACGCTTAGTAGAAAAGATTGAATCGATGGTCCCTAAATCAAGACTAGCTTTCGTTCCTGGTAGCTTGGAATTTCTTAGAGCTGGAGGGCGTGTTAGTAATTTGGCTTATCTTGGTGGAGCATTGTTAAAAATAAAACCATGTATTGAATTAATAGAAGGAAAACTTGTTTCAACGAAAAAATATCGTGGACCAATGGAAGGAGTAGCTGAGAAACTGTTCCGTGAGTATTTAAATAAATATGATATTGATAGAGAACAGCTTTATTTAATATATTCAATTGGACTTGACGATACCATCAAGCGACGGATGGAAGAAATTGCAGAAGAGAATGGATTCAATCATGTATCTTGGATTCAAGCAGGAGCAATGATTTCTACTCACTCAGGGCCTGGGGGCTTTGGGATTGCGGGGGTAGAAGTGCAGTAGAAAGTATAAATAGCCAACATTCCTGAGTGAATGTTGGCTATTTATTTTTAGATTACTTGTGGGTTGCACACTCTACTAGTGAAAACAGGTTGCAATGGAGCTGTAAGGCTGTCCGAACAAGGACATAGTTTGAACTGAATGGACATAAAATGATAATTTTGTCGAAATGAGAGTCTATTCTGACAAGGTCAGTACTTGTAGTCTACGAAACATATTGTTCTAAAAACATAATAGAAGTTGTAATTGTTTGATGTAAAGCGTTCATTTCATGTACATTAAGTATTTCTTGTTTATGTTTGAGAGTTGATGTTCGTTCAAGGCACTCTAATAAATCCTTTAGTAGTTTTACCCTTTTTTGGTGTTCCATATTCGCGTTAATCAGGTCATGATAAACATATTCAAAGCTTCTAACTGCAAGGTTATCCACACTCACTCACCCACCCTTTGTTTTTATTACCATTATGAACAGGTTACGAAGGATGAATACCTTTTTATTGTAATAGAAGTGGTATTTTGTTGCTTGGCATATAATATTTTAAGCCAGCTGGGAATTTGCTACAGCCAAGGTTTTCAGGTAAGATTCAAAAAGAGGAAGATTGGTAGGATGATAGAAACTCTACCATTAGATTAATAGGTTTTGTATAAAAGGTTAAAAATAAATTACAGCCAGTTCCTCCATCACCTTTAGAATAAATCGCAGGAGAGTGTGCTATGAAAATGATAGTAATCATTGTTGCCTCAATTGTCGCTCTACTTACTGTAACATATGGACTGATAGGGAACTATTTTTTTAATTATGCATTAAATGCAGACCGAGAGAAAGAGTTTTTAGAAGATAATCCTCACTTAGAGGAAAGTGCGGCGGTCTTGGCTTCAGTTGCAGAGGAAGTGAAACTAGCGGATGAGTTATTTTTGGAAAATCATGAACCATCACAACTAAACGTCGTTTCGGCTGATAATCGCCAACTTAATTTAAATGCTTATTTGTTCAAAAATAAACGATCCGAACATAAACATAAGTGGGCTATTGTCGTTCACGGTTACAACAGTCAAGCAAAACATATGATAAGGTACGTGCGGAATTTTTACGAAAAGGGCTATCATGTCCTTGCTCCAGATCTTCGTGGACATGGTGAAAGTGAAGGGGACTATATTGGTATGGGATGGCACGACCGTAAGGATATGCTTCAATGGATTGATATGATTATTGAACAAGATCCAGAGGCAGAAATCGTACTATTTGGCGTTTCGATGGGAGGAGCAACCGTCATGATGACGTCTGGTGAAGAGGACTTGCCAGGTAACGTCAAAGTAATTGTTGAAGATTGTGGGTATTCTTCGGTCAGTGACGTCTTTGTATATCAATTAGATGACCTCTTCGGATTACCTGAATTTCCTGTTATTCCTGCAGCCAATACCGTAACGAACATTCGAGCAGGGTATGATTTGTACGAAGCAAGTGCAGCAAACCAAGTTGCAAAAAGTAATACACCGATCATGTTTATTCATGGTGACTCCGACACGTTTGTCCCGTTTGAAATGCTGGATAAGGTTTACGAAGCAGCAAACGTGGACAAGGAAAAACTGATTATTCAAGGAGCTGGTCATGGTGATGCGGAAAAAGTTGATCCAGTTACCTATTGGAATGGTGTTTGGAGTTTTGTAGACTCTTATATTAATTAATTCATTCGGTAGGTATGCATAGGGTCCGAAAGAAGATTTTGTTAAGAATATCGAAAAATAAGACCGTACTGAAAAACTCAGTCGGTCTTTCTGTAGATTCTTTACTAAATTGTTAATTCGCTACAATCAATGCTTTGTTACTAGAATTAATTTACATGGCCCCATATGTTAGCTTTTCGAGGTGAAAATTACTGTATTACTCTTTTAATGACAATTAAATTTATATTCTATGCTGAGGAAACGGTTGGTTCTAACACTGTCAACGTATTATTGGTTGTATTGAGATTGACGGTTGCACCGATAGGAATGGCCGCTTTATAATATCCATGCCCAGTGGCAAGGTTGACCATTAGTGGTTTTCCTAAGGGAGCTAACATGTACTGAATTAAATCTGCAAATGTTGTACGATAGGATGCAGGGCAATTGCTACATTGTCCCATGATAATGCCAAGACAATCGTTTAGTTTACCCGACATTACTAATTGTGTTAAATATCGGTAAAGTAATGTAGCGGGAGTATGGGTTTCTTCTAAAAAAAGGATTTTTCCTTTTGTATCAATTTCATAAGGGGTACCAAGTGTGTTAACTAAGGAAGTTAAATTCCCTCCTATTATTGGACCTGTTACATTTCCGGGTACTAAGCTTCTTAGTGGCACGTTTGGCGGATTTTGAATGGTCCTAGGAGAAGTTAATGTCGAGGTTGCTTCGAAGAATTGGTTGAAATTATACGGTTGTGTTTCTGGTCTGAAATTAATTAACATAATGCTGTGGAATGTAATTATGTCACTAAATTGATATAAACTATTTAATAGTACAGTTATGTCACTATACCCAGATATAATTTTAGGGTTCTTTTTTATGAATTCAAAATCAAGATGAGGAAGGATTGATTGAACTCCTGTCCCACCCCGTGTAGGAAGTATCATTTTAACATTCTGATTTTTAAACATATTCATAACATCTTCTGCTCTTTGCTCTGGTGATGCAGCCGTAATTCCTTCTGCTGAATAAACGTACCTGCCAAAAACGATAGTAAATCCCAAATCCTTTAAATATTGCACTCTGGCATTAATCGTATTAGCATCAAGGGGGCTGCCAGGTGTAATTAACCCGATTGTATCTCCACTTTTCAATACCGGGGGTTTCAGCGCCATAACTTTCTCCTCCCTCCATTTGATTCAATTGTAAGTTTAGATAGTAATAAGTATTAGATGGAGGTTTGAATTATGTGTAATATTAAACAAAGATTAACGCGTCGTTTAAAAAAGTTATGGTATTTGAAACGAGTAAAAATAGGGTAAGGAATAGGAACAGTGTTATATGAATAATAGTCCCAATAGAAGATTGGGACTATTTTACATGCCTTTAATCAATGAGGCCATCTTTTTTCAAAAAGTCAATCGCGACATCTTCATATTGTTCTTTATCAATATCCACGCGTGCATTCAGTTCTTGCATTTTTTCATTGTCGATTTTGCCTACAAGCATGGCTAAAACGTCTTCAATTTCTGGGTGCTTTTCCAATGTATCTGCCCGAATGATAGGTGTTGCATAATAAGGTGGAAAAAAGTTTTTATCATCCTCTAACACTTTTAGGTTAAATGCAGGGATACGTCCATCAGTAGAAAAGGCATCGATAACATCGACATCTCCATTTTTCACGGCACTATACATGATACCTGAGTCCATTGCTTGAGTACCGCCAAAGTCGATATTATACGTTTCAACCAGGCCAGGGTAGCCATCTTGCCGTTCTAAAAACTCTGGCTCTGACCCTAGAGTTAACTCTGGTGCTTTTCGTTTAAGGTCGGAAATAGTGGTTACATTCCAATTCGTTGCATCTTCTTCCCGAATGGTTAACGTATAAGTGTTATTAAATCCAAATGGTTCTAACCAAACGATATCGTATTCATCTTTAAACCGCTGTTTAACTATTTCATATACTTCATCAGGATCATTGACCATTTCTTCCTTTAAAATACTTAATAAGCCTGTTCCTGTATACTCCATATACAGGTCGTAGTCTCCAACATTGAGTCCTTCAAACGCAGGAGCAGTTCCTCCAAGAAACGATTCATAATTCACATTAAGGTCTGTATGTTCTTCAATCAGATGGCCCATCACGTAAACCAAGATTTCTTGTTCAGTGAAGTTTTTCCCTGTTATCGTAATGGTGTCTTTGCCACCTGCATTAGTGCCAAGCTGAGTAGCAAATGTCGAAATTGGTATGAGTAAAATCAAGCCAACAACGACCCACTTTCGAATACGAGAAACTTTTGGATTTGTTTTAGTTTCCTGAATGCCTCTAGGAGTAACATCAGTTTCCAATAATTTTATTAAATAATCAAATAGTATTGCTAAGAGCGCAGAGGGAAGGGCGCCAGCTAAAATCAGGCCGGTGTTATAGGTTTGTAACCCACGGAAGATCAAGTCACCAAGCCCTCCAGCTCCAATAAGTCCTGCAATCGTAGCAACTCCAATAATTAATACGGTCGCTGTTCGAATTCCTCCCATAATAACACTGAGGGATAACGGTAATTCAACCATCCACAATACTTGGCGGTTAGTCATACCCATACCAACCCCAGCGTTTATTGCAGACTGCTCAACTCCTGTGATTCCTAAGTATGTATTACGCAAAATAGGGAGTAAGCCGTATACGGTTAACGCAATAATTGCAGGTAATTGACCTGTCCCAATAAATGGAACAAGAAATACAAGCAACGCTAGACTTGGTATAGTTTGAAATACACCAGCTATTCCAATAATGGTATCGGCTATTTTCCGATGTCGTGTTAGGTAAATACCGAGTGGAACCGAAATTAAAATTGCAATGGCAATAGAGATAAGTGATAGATACATATGCTCTAACATTAAATCCCAAATCGTTGGCCATCTGTTTACAAACACATCTGTCGTGCTTTGAATAATATTAATTTTTCACACCTCCTATTCTATAATTTGATCGGCTACATGCTCAACAAGACTTGCACGGGTAACAATTCCAAGGACCTTTTTTTGTTCATCGAGGACAGGAACAAAACCATATTTGGAATTATTCACTTTCTGCAAGGCCGTTTCTCCTGAGTCACCAATTTGAAGCGTCAGTACATCTGTATCCATTACGTCAGTTAGAAGCAATTCCTCTTCTTTATAGCGTCTTTGTACTTCCCATACTGAGGCAATTCCTAGAAATATGTCTTTCTTGTCAACGACGACAAGGCTATCTACACGTCTTCTTCTCATTAATTTTAAGGATTCAGCAAGGCCTCTTGTTCCTGTTGCAGTGACAGGAGTTACAGACAGTTTCTTTAGACTTGGAAGCGTGATTTGATCGTTTTCTTGCAATCGCTCTTCTCCTATAAAGCTTCGAACAAACTCATTTGCTGGACGCCGGATGATGTTTTCGGGTCGATCAATTTGCACAACTTCTCCATCTTTCATAATGCAAATGCGGTCAGCAATTTTTAGAGCCTCGTCCATATCATGGGTTACGAAAACGATGGTTTTGTTTATTTCCTGTTGTAGGCGAACCAATTCGTCCTGTAGTTGCTCACGACTAATAGGATCTAACGCACTAAACGGCTCATCCATTAAAATGATTTTAGGATCTGCAGCCAATGCCCGAATCACACCAATGCGCTGCTGCTGTCCGCCACTTAATTCGGGAGGGTAACGATCACCAAATGTACCTGGGTCTAATCCAACCATATTCATTAGTTGATCTACCTTGTCTTCATATTGATCCTTGTTCCATTTCAAGAGACGTGGCACAAGCGCAACATTTTCTTTAATCGTCATATGTGGTAATAACCCAATTTGCTGAATGACATACCCAATAGTCCGCCGCAACTTCACAGGATCCTCTTTTGAAATATCCTTACCCTCAATAGAAATCATCCCACTCGTTGGTTCAATCAGTCGGTTAATCATTCTCATTGTGGTCGTTTTTCCAGAGCCACTTGGGCCGATAAGAACGAGTAATTCCCCTTCTTTCACTTCAAATGAGACATCCTTTAATGCTTTAAATCCATCTTGAAACGTTTTTGAAATGTCTTTGAACACTATCAAACCTTTTACACCTCCTAACCCTTTTAAAAAAGGCAAATAATTAAATAGAATTATAAGCATTCTTATAATCCCCTAAGTATGTATGTCTAATCCAAGAGGATTGATGTTGTGGTTAATAATGCTGGCAAGGGTGGAAGTGGGATTTTGGAAGCTGTAAATTTTTACTGTAAAGGTTTTTAGTGTAATAATGTCACACAATAGCAAATCCTTCTTTAACTTAGGATGAAGCGCTGTTAAAGAAGGATTTATTAAGAGTTTATTATTAAGTTTATTCGAAAAAGTTGAGAGGGGATTTAATTCTGTTTATTCCTGTTGGTTTTTTCCAAAGATTGTTTGACCATTTGCATCATAAACTGTTACCTCAACTGGTAATGTCACTTTATCCTTCTGAAAAGTAACATACCAAACCCACAAGTTATCTCGAACATAAAACCTGTTTGGCTGTATATTATCTTCACTGTTAATAACGATCGTCTTTGCAGCGTCCTCGGCAAATCCGTAGATCATGGAAAAATTCTTTTGGATATTATCAGTTCGCCAGTCAATTGGTCCTCGTTCATCTTTCTCCTCAGTAAACTCCTGATAATCCATCATGGGATAAATAAACTTTTTAAAGTCAGTAAATTCCTTATTGGTAAGGACGGGAATGATTCCAAAACTACTCTCGGCGAAAACAATATATGAGGTTGTATCAAACAAAAGGATTCTTTTGCAATCGCCAAATTTTGCTGATACTTTATCACAGATACTTTCTTCCAGTGATGTAGCAGGGATAGTATGACTTGCTGGTACACTAAATCGTGATTGTAAAAAATAAATAACCACAAGGAGCCCTATACAAAGTACAGCTACTAAACCTTTTTTGCTCATCTCAATTCCCCTCAATTTGAATTATTCAGACAATTAAATTATAAACTAATTGCTACCGTTTGTAGAAAAAATTAATAAATAATATTGCTTTTCCACTCCTAGATAGAATATAACTTTATTTAATATGAACAGGAAAAAAATTGCAAAAATGATGTGTCATTTCATGAGTAGAAAAAGATAATGTAACATCTTCTTGCAAAAGTTTATGTAACGTGGTATTCTAAGAAAGAATTATTTTTGTTCGGTGTAAAGGATAGTAATGGTAAAACTTTTCGTCTTGATGATCACTGAGAGCAAGGATAGTAACATATTGTGTGTATTAACACACTAGGAGGCAACAAACATGGAAAATGGTAAAGTAAAATGGTTTAACAGCGAAAAAGGCTTCGGATTCATCGAGCGTGAAGGTGGAGAAGATGTATTCGTTCATTTCTCAGCTATTCAAGGCGAAGGTTTCAAATCTTTAGAAGAAGGTCAATCTGTGACTTTCGATGTTGAGCAAGGTCAACGTGGAGCTCAAGCAGCTAACGTTCGTAAAGCTTAATAACAATACTAAAGTGAAACAGACTCTATATAGGGTCTGTTTTTTATTTTTATCGAAATAAAACCATACGCTAGGCGTATGGTTCAGGAAAGCTTATAGCGATGTATTAAAAAAAGCCCCTCTTAGTGCTAAAATAAATTTTGGTTCGCCAACCAAATTTATCTAACTA
>Ga0182742_1000288_pt1 | contig 88742 bp, 81 predicted proteins | sample eDN5th37CBELigMG_FD_128880 | JGI IMG/M metagenome (GOLD analysis project Ga0182742, IMG submission 128880) | Enriched Miracle-Growth compost microbial communities from Emeryville, California, USA - eDNA 5th pass 37_C BE-Lig MG (version 2)... ...
CGCGATCGGCCGCCCGATCCCCGGAGCGCCTCCCTCCCCCGACGCGACCTCGCCCGACGTGGAGACGACCGTGTTCTCCGTCGGCCCGTAGTTGTTCACCAGCGCGAACGGCAGATCCGCGCGCGGACGGACCCGCAGCGCATCCCCTCCGGTCAGCAGCAGCCGCAGGGCCGCGTCCGCCGGCCACTCCAGCCCCAGCAGCGCCTCCGCCATCGGCGTCGGCGCGAATGCAACCGTGATCCGTTCCTCCACCAGCAGCGAGCGCAGCGCCTCGGGTGAGGTGCGCGTCTCCTCCTCCGCGACAAGGCGCACCGTCGCTCCGGTGGCGAGGTACGACCACAGCTCCCACACCGAGGCGTCGAAGCCCAGCCCGGCCAGGTGCGTCGCGCGGTCGGCGGAGGTGATGCCGAATGCGTCCCGGTGCCACTGGACGAGGTTCAGCAGCCCCCCGTGCGTGACCTCCACCCCCTTCGGGGTGCCGGTGGAACCGGAGGTGTAGATGACGTAGGCCAGGGAGGCGGGCCCCCCACCCCCGACCCCTCCCCCGCAAGCGAGGGAGGGGAGAACGGCGGGCCCCCTCCCCAACCCCTCCCCCGCAAGCGGGAGAGGGGCTACGGCGCCCCCACCCGGCTCGCCGAGGCTCGCCACCCTCCCCCAGATCTGGGGGAAGGGAATGTCCTCGCTGCGATCCACGCCCTCCGCCGTGTCGTTCTCCCCCCTTCCCTCGCTTGCGGGGGGAGGGGGGCCGGGGGGGTGGGGGGGCCCGAACTCCGACAGCTCTCCCCTGGGCCGGGGGAGGGACATCCCCTCACCTCGATCCTCACCCTCCACATCGACGTACTCCCCCTTTCTCCCGCTTGCGGGGGAGAGGGGGTCGGGGGAAGAGGGGGCTGTCTCCTCCACCCAGACGGCCCCGTCGAGCCGCCCCGCCATCCCCGCCTCCGTAACCACCCGCGCCACGCCCGCGTCCGCCAGCATGAACTCGATCCGCTCCTCCGGCAGCGCCGGGTCCAGCGGCAGGTACGCAGCCCCCGTCTTCAGCACCGCCAGCTGAGCCACCACCAGCGCGGGCGTGCGCTCCAGCAGCACCCCCACCCGCGTCTCCGGTCCGACGCCCCGGCTCCGCAGCTCCCCGGCGAGGCGCTCCGCCCGCGCGTCCAGCTCGCCGTACGTCAGCGCGCCGTCCCCGCTCGTCACGGCGACGGCGGTGGGGCGGATCCGCGCCTGCTCCGCCACCCGCTCGTGGATCAACGGGCTCGTGGGATACGCTCGCTCCGTTGCGTTCCACGTCTCCACTACCCGCTGCCGCTCGGCGTCGTCCATCAGCGGCAGCTCGGCCACGCGCCGCTCCGGGTCCGCGACGACCCCGCCCAGCAGCACCACGAGGTGCCCGGCCATGCGCTCCACCGTCCCCGCGTCGAACAGGTCCGTCGCGTACTCCAGCGACGCGGACACGTCCTGCGGGCCCTCGTGTAGCGCGAGCGCGAGGTCGAACTTGGCGGTGTGCGTCGCCTCCTCCTCGATCCGCGTCCGCAGCCCGGGAAGGCCGGGATCGTCTCCCGCGGCCTGCAGCGAGAACACCACCTGCACGAGCGGATTCCGCCCCAGGTCGCGGTCCGTCTCCAGCGCCTCCACCAGTCGCTCGAAGGGGAGGTCCTGGTTGGCGAAGGCGCCCAGCGTCTCGTCGCGGGTGCGGGCGAGCAGCTCGCGGAAGGTCGGGGCGCCGCCCAGGCGCCCGCGGAGGGCGAGGGTGTTGACGAAGAAGCCGATCAGACCCTCCAGCTCCGGGCGAGTCCGCCCCGCCACCGGGGTGCCCACCAGCAGGTCATCCTGCCCCGAGTACCGGGCGAGGAGCACCTGGAACGCGGCCAGCACCGTCATGAAGAGGGTCGCGCCCTCCCGGCGGGAGAGCGTCCGCAGGCCGTTCGAGAGCGAGGCAGGAAGCGAGAACGCGTGGATCGCCCCCCTCCCGCTCTGCACCAGGGGACGCGGGCGGTCCGCCGGCAGCTCCAGGGTGCGCGGCGCCCCCTCCAGCCGCTCGCGCCACCAGGCGAGCTGCCTCTCCAGGGTCGCTCCCGAGAGCCAGGCCCGCTGCCAGACTGCGAAGTCCGCGTACTGCAGCGGGAGCGGCGGCAGCGGCGACGGCTCGCCCCGCGCGAAGGCCCCGTACAGTGCCGCCAGCTCTCCGAAGAGCACTCCCAGGCTCCACCCGTCGCTTACGACGTGGTGCATGCCGACGAAGAGCAGGTGCTCGCCTTCACCCAGGCGGAGCAGGCGGGCCCGGAAGAGCGGCCCACGCTCCAGGTCGAAGGGGCGCAGCGCCTCCTCCCGTACCCGGCGGCCCGCTTCGACCTCGCGCTCCGCGTCGGGAAGTGAGGAGAGATCCTCGACGTCCAGCGCCAGGGGGGCCGGCGGGAGGACGACCTGCACCGGCCGGCCGTCGGCGGCCGCGAAGACGGTCCTTAGCGCCTCGTGGCGGCGGACGACCTCTCCGAGCGCGCGAACCAGCGCCGCCGCGTCCAGGGCGCCGGAGATCCTCATCCGCGACGCCATCGCGTAGGTGCTTCCGCCGGGGCGGAGCTGCTCCACGAACCAGAGCCGCTCCTGTGCGAACGAGAGCGGCAGCGCGGCCCCGCGCGGAACGGGAACCGGGGACGAGCCCGGGACCTCCCGCGGAGCGGGCACCGCTGCGTCCCCTCGCCGCCGGGTCCGGGACGACGCGGCGCGGCGGGCCGCCGGGGCGATGGCCCCCGCCTCCGCCGAAGTTTCGCTCCGGGCCGCCGCCACGCGCGCCGCGAAGGCATCGAGCGCGGGCGCCTCGAAGAGCGCGCGGAGCGGGACCTCCACGCCCAGAAGCTTCGCCACGCGCGAGGTGACCCGCGTCGCCGCGAGGGAGTGGCCGCCCAGGGCGAAGAAGTCGTCCCGCGCGCCCACGCGGGCCACTCCCAGCACCTCCTCCCAGATCCCCGCCAGGATCTCCTCCTCCGGGGTCCGCGGCGCCACGTAGCCGGCGTCCGTCTCCCAGGCGGGCTCGGGGAGGGCCCGGCGGTCGACCTTGCCGTTCCGGGTGAGGGGGAGCGCGTCCAGCACCACCAGCGCCGCGGGAACCATGTACTCCGGGAGCGTGGCCCGGACCGCGTCCAGCGCCTCCCGCGGCGACAGCTCTCCCTCCGGGACCACGTACGCCACCAGGCGCTTGAGCCCCGCGGCGTCCTCCCGCGCGACGACCACCGCTTCGCGGACGCCTCCGAGGGCGACGAGGGCGGCTTCGACCTCGCCCGGCTCCACACGGAAGCCACGCACCTTCACCTGCTGGTCGGCCCGCCCCTGGAACTCCAGGGTCCCGTCCGGCCTCCAGCGGACCCGGTCTCCGGAGCGGTAGAGGCGCGCGCCCGGCGCGCCGCCGAACGGGTCCGGGAGGAAGCGCTCCGCCGTCAGCCCCGGGCGGCCGAGGTACCCCCGCGCCACCGCCGCCCCGCCGACGTAAAGCTCGCCGGGAACGCCGGGCGGCACCGGCTCCAGGGCGGCGTCCAGCACGTAGACCCGCCGGTCCCCGACCGGGCGCCCCAGGGGGACGGCGTCGCCTTCGAGGCCGGGGATCACCGGCCCGCAGGCGGTGAAGACGGTGCACTCGCTCGGCCCGTAGCCGTTCACCAGGCGGAGGCCGGGGTGCAGCTCCAGCGCGCGGCGGACGTGGGCGGCGCTCACCGCCTCGCCGCCGACCATGACCTGCCGGACGTACCCCAGCAGCTCCGGCATTCCGTCGACCACCACGTTGAACAGCCCCGACGGGAGCCAGAGGGTGGTCACCCCGTGGCGCCGAATCGCCGCGGCGAGCCCCGGCAGCTCGGGCGTGGCGCCCTCGTACAGGACGCACGTCCCCCCCGTCAGGAGCGCCGGCCACAGCTCCAGGGTCAGGGCGTCCCAGGAGGGGGACGAGTGCTGAAGGAGCACCTGGCCGCCGTCGAACCGGACGTAGTCCACACCGTGGAAGAAGCCGGGGATGGCACGGTGCGGCACCTCCGTCCCCTTGGGCTCGCCCGTGGAGCCGGAGGTGTAGATCACGTACGCCAGGTGGTCGGGGTCGACCTCGGCGGAGATCCGTCCGTCCAGGCCGGAGAGGGAGGCGCCCGCGTCCGGCGCGACGACCTCGCCCTCGAACCCGGCGAACCGCTCGTCTCCCGGCTCCGCCACCAGCACGCGCGCGCCGGAGTCGCGCAGTACGTAGGCGATGCGCTCGGCCGGATACGCGGGGTCGATGGGGACGTAGGCCCCGCCCGCCTTGAGGATCCCCAGCAGCCCCACCACCATCGCCGGCGACCGGGGAACGCAGACCGCCACCCGCGAGTCCGGTCCCACACCGCGCTCCCGGAGGACCCGCGCCAGGCGGCTCGCGCGCCGGTCCAGCTCCGCGTACGTCAGCGCCTCGTCGCCCATGACCACGGCGACGGCGTCCGGTACCCGGTCCGCCCGGGCCTCGAACAGGCGGTGAATCCCGGCGTACTCCGGCTCCTCCGCGCCCGAGCGGCTCCACGACTCCACGACCTCGCGTCGCTCGCGGGCGGTCACGAGCGGGAGCGCGGAGACGCGCGCGTCCGGGTCCGCGGCGATCCCCTCCAGCAGCGTGCGAAGCTGCGCAGATAGGCGCTCGACGGTCCCGCCGTCGAACAGGTCGGTGGCGTACTCCACCGAGCCCGAGACCCCCTCCGGCGACTCGTACACCTCCAGCAGGAGGTCGAACTTCGAGGTCGCGCCCTCCTGCTCCACGAAGCGAAGCTCCACGCCCCGCATCTCCAGCCGCTCGGCCGGCGCGTTCTGGAGGACGATCGCCGCCTGGAAGAGCGGGTTTCGGCCGGGGTCGCGCTCCACCTCCAGCGCCTCGAGGATGGCCTCCAGCGGGAGGTCCTGGTGCGCGTAGGCGCCCAGCGTGCTCCGCCGGACACGCCTCAGCAGCTCGCGGAACGGGGGATCCCCTTCGAGCCGCGCGCGGAACACCAGCGTGTTGACGAAGAAGCCGACCAGCCCCTCCGTTTCCGCCCGGTGCCGGTTGGCGATGGGGCTCCCCACCACCACGTCGTCCTGCCCGGACCAGCGCGAGAGCAGGAGCTGCCACGCCGCGAGGAGCACCATGAAGAGCGTGGCCTCCTCGCCGCGCGCCAGCGCGCGCAGCCGCTCCGTCAGCGCCGCGGGGAGCGAGACCGGACACCTCGCCCCGTGGAAGCTCTGCGCCGGGGGGCGGGGGCGGTCCAGGGGGAGGTCGAGCACCGCGGGGGCACCCTCCAGCTCCGAGCGCCAGAAGGCCAGGTCGGGCTCCAGCCCCTCCCCCGTGTTCCTCTCGCGCTGCCACGCCGCGAAGTCCGCGTAGCGGATCGGCAGCTCCGGGAGCGCGGGCGCTTCCCCCGCCGCGAAGGCGTCGTAGGCGGCGCACAGCTCGCGGAAGAACACGCCCATGCTCCAGCCGTCGCTCACACCGTGGTGAAGGGTGAGCAGGAGCAGGTGGTCTCCCTCGCACACACGAAGCAGGGAGGCGCGGACCAGCGGCCCCGCCCGGAGGTCGAAGGGACGCGCCGCCTCCTCGCGCATCCTCCGCTCCGCCTCCGCCTCCCGCACCTCCGGGGGGCCTTCCAGCGCCACGACCGGGAGGGGGACCGGGGCGGGAGGGAGGATCCGCTGCACCGGCCCTGCGTCGCCCTCCGCGAAGACGGTCCGCAGCGGCTCGTGCCTCCGCACCACCTCCGAGAGAGCGCTCCGCAGCGCATCGACGTCCAGCGGACCGCGCAGGCGCACCCCGTGGGGCATGTTGTAGAGGCCGGTCCCCTCGCCGAGGCGGTCGGCGATCCAGAGCCGCTCCTGCGCGAAGGTGAGGGGCGCCGTGTCGCCCTGTCGTGGACGCGGCACGATCGGGGCGTCGGCCGGCTCGCCCCGGCCCAACTTGAGACGCAGCTCCAGGAGCCTGCGCTTCTCCGGCGAGAGGCCGGCCAGGCGCCGCGACAGCTCGCTCACTCGGCCCCTCCTTCCGCGGCGAGGAGTTCGCGCGCCTGCTCGTCGGAGATCCCGTCCAGCTCGGCCAGCATGCGCGACAGCTCCTCCTCCCGCGCCCGGTCGACGAGCCCGGCCATCCCCGCCAGCGTCGGCGCCTCGAACACGCGGTGGAGCGGGACGTCCACCCCGAAGCGCTCCCACACCTCCGCGAGCACCCGCGTCGCCAGCAGGGAGTGTCCTCCCATCCGGAAGAAGTGGCTCCCCCGCCCCACCCGGTCGACGCCGAGCGCCTCGGCCCAGACGCGCGCAAGCTCGACCTCCGTCTCCGTCTCCGGCGCGACCCACTCCGGCTCGGGGGCCGCGGCGGGAGCGGGGAGCGCGGCGCGGTCGGTCTTCCCGTTGGGCGTCCGGGGGAGCGTCGGGAGCACGACGATTTCGGCCGGGACCATGTACGCTGGGAGGGTGCGGGACAGGTGCTCCCGCAGAGCCGCGGCGGCGCCTCCGGAATCCTCGCCGGCGCCCACGTACGCCACCAGCCGCGGATCGCCCGGGGAGTCCTCGCGGACCACGACCACGGCCTCGCGGACGGACGGGTGGCGGAGAAGGACCGCTTCGACCTCGCCCGGCTCGATGCGGAACCCGCGCAGCTTCACCTGGTGGTCCCGGCGTCCCAGGAACTCCAGCTCCCCGTCCGCGAGCCACCGCGCGAGGTCGCCGGTGCGGTACAGGCGGCCTCCCGGAGCGGGCGAGAGGGGATCGGGGAGGAAGCGCTCGGCGGTGAGGTCCGGCCGCCCCAGGTAGCCGCGCGCCACCCCCTCGCCCGCCAGGTACAGCTCTCCGGGAACGCCGACGGGGGCGGGCTCCATCCACCCGTCGAGCACGTACGCCCGCGTGTCCGTGATCGGGCGGCCGATGGTCGGCTCCCGGCCTCCCTCCGGCGGCACCCTCGACCCCGTCGAGTAGGTGGTGTCCTCGCTCGGCCCGTACAGGTTGCGGACGCGGGCGACGCCCGCCGTGTACAGCGCCGCGGCCAGCGCGCCCTTGAGCGGCTCGCCCGCGAGGTTCACGGAGCGGACGGACGCCGGAATCCCCCCCGCGCGCACCAGCTCCGCCGCCGCGGAGGGAACGGTGTTCACCAGCGTCACCCGGTCCCGCGCCGGGAGCCTCGGCAGCTCCGTCGCGTTCTCCGCCAGGATCACGGTTCCGCCCACGGCGAGAGGGACGAAGAACTCGAAAACCGACAGGTCGAAGCAGACGGAGGTGGAAGCCAGGACCCCGGCCAGCTCTTCGGGCTCGAACTCCTCCCGGGCCCAGGCCAGGAACGCGGCCGCGCTCCGGTGCTCGATCACGACGCCCTTGGGCGTCCCGGTGGAACCGGAGGTGTAGATCAGGTACGCGGCGTTCCCGGGGAGCACCTCGACGGCGGGAGTGCCCAGCCCGGCGTCGCTCCCCGCGTCCGGGGACACCACCTCGACGCCCACGCCGGCCGGCGCCCGGTCCGCGACCACCAGCGAAACCGCCGCGTCGCGGAGGACGAAGGCGTTCCGTTCGACCGGGTAGGCCGGGTCGAGCGGGACGTACGCCGCGCCCGCCCGGAGCACGCCCAGCAGCGCCACCACCAGCCCGGGCGCGCGGTCCAGGCACACCCCGACCCGCGACTCGGGGCCGACCCCGCGGCGGACGAGTTCCCGGGCGAGCGCCGCCGAACGGGCCTCCAGCTCCGCGTACGTCACCTCGCGCCCGCCGTGCAGCAGCGCGACCGCGCCGGGCGTCCTGTCCGCCTGGCTCACGAACGCCTCGTGGAGCAGGACGCCGCGGCTGGCCGACGAGCCCGTCGCGCTCCAGGTCTCCACGACGAGCCGGCGCTCCGCGGGAGGGAGGAGCGGGAGGCCGGACGCAGGCCGGTCCGGCTCCGCTCCGGCACCGGCGAGCAGAACGCGGAACCGCTCCGCCATGCGCTCCACCGTCCCACGCTCGAAGAGGTCCGTCGCGTATTCCAGCGCCGCCTCCGCCCCGTCCGGGCCTTCCGTCAGCTCCAGGAACAGGTCGAACTTGGCGGTTCCCGTCTCCCCCTCGTGCAGCGACATCGTCACGCCGCCGGCCTCCACCTCCGGGAGACGATCGCGCACCGCGAACATCACCTGGAACACCGGGTTGCGGCTCGGGTCCCGTTCCACTCCGAGGGCCTCCACCAGCCGCTCGAACGGGAGGTCCGCGTGGGCGTACGCCCCGAGCGCCGTCTCCCGGACACGCCGCACCGCCTCCCGGAACGAGGGGTCGCCCGAGAGGTCCGTACGGATCGCGAGCGTGTTCGCGAAGAAGCCGACGACGCCCTCCGTCTCCGGGAGGCTCCGCCCTGACACGGGCGTCCCGACCACCACGTCCCAATCGCCCGCGTGGCGCGCGAGAAACAGCTCGAACGCCGCGAGGAGCGACATGAACGGGGTCGCCCCGACCACCCTCCCGACGGCGTTCAGGCGGGCGGTGTCCTCCGCCGGGATCCGGAACCTGTGGACGTTCCCCCGGTGGCTGCGCCGGGCCGGGCGGGGTCGGTCCGCGGGAAGTTCGAGTAAAGGGGCACCACGGAGTCGCGGTTCCCAGAAACCAAGGAGACCCGCCAGCGCCTGACCTGTAATGTGCTCCCGCTGGGCGAAAGAAAAGTCCGCGTAGCGCGCCGGAAGGGAAGGGAGCGGGGAGGGGGCTCCGCGCGAGAACGCCGCGTACAGCGCGGCGAGGTCGCGGAACAGCACCTCCAGCGAGCCGCCGTCGACGACGACGTGGTGCATGCACAGCAGCAGCGTGTGCTCCTCCGGAGAAGACCGCACCAGGCGCGCCCGGAAGAGCGGTCCCCGCGCGAGGTCGAAGGGGCACCGAGCCTCGTCCGCCTCGCGGGCCGCACTTCGCGCCGCCCGCGCCTCCGGGGGGAGGACGGTCAGGTCGTCCAGGGGAAGCGGGACGGGCCCGGGCGGCGCCACCACCTGCACGGGGCCTCCCCCGCGCGTCACGAGCGTGGTCCTCAGCGCGTCGTGGCGCCGGACCAGCTCCTCCAGCGAGCGCTCCAGCGCCGCCCGGTCGAGCGGCCCGGAAAACCGCAGCGCGGCGGGGACGTTGTAGACCGGGCTCCCGGGGTCCAGGCGATCCAGGAGCCAGAGGCGCTGCTGGGAGAAGGAGAGCGGCGCGGCTTCCGGGGTCGGGCACCGGCGCAGGCGCGCGGGCGCGGAAGACGGGCCTGACGCGTCGAGGCGGGCCGCAAGCCCGCGCACCGTCCTCCCCTCCAGCACCGCCGGGAGCGGCAGCTCCGCCCCGAGCGAGTCGCGCAGCCGCGCGGCCACCCGCATCGCCAGCAGCGAGTGCCCGCCCAGCTCGAGGAAGTCGTCCTCCGCCCCGACCCGGTCGACGCCGAGCACCTCCGCCCAGGCCGCGGCGACCGCCTCCTCCGTGGAGGTCCGCGGCGGCACGTACTCCGCCGTGCGCGGGAGAGGGAAATCCTCCGGAAGGGGGAGCGCTCCGCGGTCGATCTTGCCGTTGGGGGTGAGGGGGAGCGCGTCCAGCACCCTCCACGCGGTGGGAACCATCGGCTCCGGGAGCCGTTCGCGCAGGTACCCCCTCACCTCTTCGACGGCGATACCCTCGGGACGCCGGGGAACCAGGTACGCGGTCAGGCGAGGGTCGCCGGGGCGGTCCTCCCGCAGCATCACCACCGCCTCGCGCACCGTCCCATGCTCCAGCAGGACGGTCTCGATCTCGCCGGGCTCCACGCGGAAGCCGCGCACCTTCACCTGGTGGTCCACCCGCCCCAGGTACTCCAGCTCCCCCGCGGCCGACCACCGCACCCGGTCCCCCGTCCGGTACAGCCGCGCCCCCGCCTCCCCAGAGTACGGGTCCGGCACGAACCTCTCTCCCGTCCGCTCCGCTCCCCCCAGGTATCCCCGCGCCAGCCCCGCGCCACCCAGGTACAGCTCCCCCGCCACTCCCGCCGGCACCGCCTCCATCTCCCCGTCCAGCACGTACGCCCGAGTCCCCCCCACCGCCCGCCCGATCCCCGGCGCCCTCTCCCCGCCCCGCTCCACACGCGACCACGTCGAGTACGTCGTGTCCTCGCTCGGACCGTACAGGTTGTACACCGCCTCCACGTGCGGTAGCGCGTACAAAGCATCCGCCACCCCCCGCCGCAGCGCCTCCCCCGCCAGGCACACCACCCGCACCGTCTCCGGGATCGCCCCCGCCCCCACCAGCGCCGCCGCCGCCGACGGAACCGTGTTCAGCAGCGTCACCTCCGCCCGCGCCTCCAGCTCCCCCAGCGCCAGCGCGTCCTCCGCCAGGATCACCCGTCCCCCACGGCTCAGCGGCGCGAACAGCTCGAACACCGACAGGTCGAAGCTCAGCGACGTCCCCGCCAGCACCCCCCGCAGTTCCTCCTCCCCGAACACCTCCTCCGCCCACCGCAGCAGCGCCACCGCGCTCCGGTGCTCGATCATCACCCCCTTCGGACGGCCCGTCGAGCCCGACGTGTAGATCAGGTACGCCAGGTTCCCCGGCGACACCGCCGGCACCGACGCCGGGGAAGGCTGAGCCGGAGGCAGCGAGGCTTCCACCAGCACCGCACCCCGGAACCCCGGCAGCGCGCCCAGCGTGGACTCCTCCGCCACCACCAGCTCCACCCCCGCGTCCTCCACCACGTAGGCCAGGCGCTCCCGCGGGTACTTCGGGTCCAGCGGCACGTAGGCGCCTCCCGCCTTCAGCACCCCCAGCACCGCCACCACCATCTCCGCGCCCCGCCCCGTGCAGATCCCCACCCGCGTCTCCGGGCCCACCCCGCGCGCGCGCAGTGCCGCCGCCAGCCGCTCCGCTCGCGCGTTCAGCTCCCCGTACCCGATCCGCTCCCTTCCCGAGATCACCGCCTCCGCGTCCGGCCTCCGCCTCGCCTCCCGCTCGAACCCGTGGTGGAGGCACACGCCTCCGGAGGCGTGGAGGGGGCTCCCCTCCCGCCCCGACCTGCGGTCGTCCGCGTGGACGGCCTGCGGGTCGAGAGAAACGGGCGTACGGGTGCTGCGCGGCAAAGCGCTCCTTCAGGGCTGCGGCGTCGCGGAACGCCGCGTGGTACGAGGGCCGGCGCGACCGGAACGGCGCGCGGGTGAGGGTCGCCCGACAGGCGACGGGACCGCCGGAAGCAGGGCAGCCGGACGGCGCCGGGGCCGCCCGGCCACGGTCCGGGAATCAGGTTTGAGAATACAGCAATCCGGACCGATACTCAAGACGTGCCGCAAACTATGTGGAGGTCCATGGAAGCGGTTCCGAATCGTCTCGCGGGCGCTCTGGACGGGCGTGGGCAGGTCGGGCGCTGGACACTGCGGCGACAAGCTCGTATGATGCCTTTATCCATCCACAACCCGCCCCCACCCCACACGCCGATCACCTTGCGACCCGACACCCAGGCCGCACGCCCGCTCTTCTTCTTCCACTCCGACGCCGTGCTGCGCGAGCGTGTGCGCCGCGCAGCCGGGGACCGGTTCGAGTTCGTCATGGTCTCCGGCTGGGAATCGCTGGCGCGCCATCTCGAGGAGACCCCCACCGCGGTCGCCGTGGTCGACCCCTACGCGGGCACACGCGGGGGGCGGGACCTCTCACCCAAGCTCCAGGAACTCGTCTCCCGCTTCCCCTCGGTCACGGTGCTCGCCGCGCTGGACATCCAGCCCGGACGGTTCCACGACCTGCGTACGCTCGGCGAGTGGGGCGTCTGCGAGATCGTCGCCCTGGACGGCGAGGAGACCACCGAGAGCATCGCGAGGAAGATCCGCTCCGCCCAGGGTCGCCTGATGCGCAGCTTCCTCTCGCACTCCCTCCCCTCCTTCGTCACGACCCGGGGCCGCGCGGTTCTCCTCGCCGCGGCGGAAGTCGCCATGGAGGGGGGGCAGGCGAGCGACCTGGCCGGCGCGCTCCACCTGACGGAGCGCGCCCTTCTCCGCTGGTGCGAGCGGTCGCACCTGCCTGCGCCGCGGCGTCTCCTCGCCTGGGTCCGGGTGCTCCTTGCCGCGGAGATGCTGGACTATCCGGACGCCAGCGTCCTGGGGGTCGCGCACTCCAGCGGCTACGCCACCGACAGCAGCCTGCGGCGCGCCCTCCAGGAGTTCACGGGGGCCACGCCCACGGAGTTGAGACGGACGGGCGCGTTCGCCGCCGCCGGGGACGCCTTCCTGGCCGAACTTCTCCGCCTGCGTCGGGAGGCGAAGGAGGCTTCGCGCCCCCGGGACGAGGAGGACGACGGCGCCGATCGGGAATGAACACGCCCTCCAGGGTTCACGCCACGGGGGGCGTCCAGCGTCGGCAGCTCAGCTCCCACCCGCCGCCCTCGACCACGATCGCGGCGCGGTACCCCCGGGCCGGGTCCGGCAGCCCGCGCAGCGACCACCGCTCGGCCTGCCGGGGGTCCCTGGAGGCGAGGAGGCAAGCGGGCTCCCCCGGCACGAGCGAAACGTCGAACACGTGAAGGGGGAAAGAGAGGCCCTCTCCCACCGCCTTGATGTAAGCCTCCTTCCGCGTCCAGCAGTTGAAGAAGGCGTCGTCCCTCACCTCCGCGGGGAGGGAGCGGAAGACCGCCACCTCCGCCTCCGAGAAGAAGCGCTCGGCGATGTCCAGGCCGTCTTCCATGGGACGCACCTCCTCCACGTCCACCCCCAGCTCCCGGCCGCGGGAGAACGCGAAGAGCGCCATCTCGCCCGAGTGCGACACGTTGAAGCGGACCTCGTGCTCCCCGGCCGCGCCCCCGTCCAGGACCGGCTTGCCATGCGACCCGTACCGGAAGGCGACCCGGCGCGGGTCCGTCTCCAGGTATCCGGCCAGGAGCGTCCGCAGCACGCCGCGCGCGACGGTGAAGCGCCTCCGGTCGCGCTCGAACCGGAAACGCTCCGCGCGGGCGCTCTCGTCGGGCGCGAGCAGCGCGGCGAGCCGCCGGACCTGCTCCTCCGGCGGGTCCAGGGGCGCGGCCCAGACGTGGACCTCCCCGCCGCCCAGGACCGCGGGACCCGTCGGCGTCTTCCACTCCTGCGGCTCGCCCGTCATGCGCGCTGAGGCTCCCGGATGCGATGCAGCACCCCGTGGAGGTCCCGTGCCAGGTCCCGGAGGAGAAGTGCCTGGGACGAGTGGATGAAGAAGTGGTCTCCGGGCATCGTCCTGACGTCGAAGTCCGCGCGGGTGTGCAGGCGCCAGGCCTCCATCTCCGGTCGTTCCGCCTTGGGGTCGTCGGCACCGCCCACCGCGGTGATCGGCACGTCGAGCGGAGCCTCCTCCTCGTGGGCGTACGTCTCGTGGATCGCCGCGTCCGCGCGCAGGAGCGGGATCAGCAGCTGCATCAGCTCATCGTTCCTGAGAACCTCGTCGGGCGTCCCGTTCAGGCGCCGGATCTCGGCGACCAGCTGGTCGTCCGGGAGGTCGTGGATGGGCGGATCCTTGTCGGGGAGGTGCGGCGCGGGACAGGCCGCGGCGAACAGGTGCTCCGGTCCACGCATGCCCCGCCGCCGCAGCTCGCGCGCCAGCTCGAAGCCGATCAGCGCCCCGTTGCTGTACCCGTAGAAGGCAAACGGCAGGTCCATGTGGGGCCGCAGCGCCTCGGCGAGCGCGCGGACCAGCGGGGAGAGCCGGTCGAAGGGTGCCTCCCGCAGGCGGCCCTCCCGCCCCGGAAGCTGCACGGGGCACACTTCCACCTCGGGCGGAAGGCTCTCCTGCCAGGTCCGATAGATCGACGCTCCGCCCCCGGCGTACGGAAAGCAGAAGAGCCGCAGCCGGGCCTTCGGGGCGGAATGGCGCCGCGGGATCCAGGGATCGGTCGGGGATGGCTGGGTCATCCGGGGGCGAGGAGTTCTCGGGAAAACGCGACGACCCCGGCGGAGGAGCGGGCCCCCGCCGGGGTCGTCTGAAACGCAGGACCCTCGGCGGGGCTCAGCCCAGGCCGGCCGCCTGCATCTTCTCGCGGAGGCTCTTGGGCCGCATGTCGGTCCAGACCTCCTTGATGTAGGCGAGGCACTCGTCCTTGAGGCCCTGCGTGCCCACCTCGTTCCAGCCCAGCGGAAGCTCCTTGTGGGCGGGCCAGATCGAGTACTGCTCCTCGTGGTTGACGACGACCTTGTAGATCGTGGTGTCTTCCTTTTCGTCCCTGCTGCTCATGCTGACCCCTCTGGTGGTGATGTGTGAACCGGACACGAACGATCCGTGGCGAGGTACCGCCTCTCTCCGCTCCGCCGGAAGATCCCCGTCCGCGGGCGCGAACGACGTCTCCGGGTCTGCCTCGCGCCCGACGCCTCGGTCGCGCGCAGGCATGCCGCGCGGCTGGACGCGCGGCGGCCGGGAAGTACACGCCGGCCTCACCGCTCCTTTCGGCGACTGGATGGAGGGTCGACAGCGCGGCCGCGGAGGTCCGCAGCGCTATCCATCGGCTCCTGCCTGGCCCCTACAGAGCGACACCGTCGCCGGGCGCGTTCCCGAATGGGAACAACACACCCCCGTCACCGCGATGCTCCGGCTCGGGTGTGCGATCCAGAATAGGCAAGCGCCGAATCCGGCGCAACCCCTGTCTGAAAAGATGTGCGAAACTCGCACCACACCTGCGTTCCGTCTCCAGCCGGGCCGGATTCCGACCTTTGGCTTGCCGGAGATTCGGACGGCCCTCACCCGCAAGCACAGCCCCGGAAACCGCTTGGGAATCCCCACGGCGAGGCATCAACTTGATTCGGAGACCAGGAATTTACATTTTCGATGTAAACTTTACTCCGGATCGGCTGAATTCGCTTTCATTGGCCTACTAATTGCGTTTAGTACCTTTGAAAATGTTTTGCTCCAAGCATTTGCGGCCACGTCGCCACAACCCGGAAGTTCTCGGAGTGAACAAACTGCTACCAAAGTTGGTAACAGTTCATAACCGGTGGCACCAAAGTCGTGCTCAAGTTGTGGCGTCTACCACCGGACACTATTAGAATATCAGGCGGTTACAGGGTCGAGACACGTGTCCACGAACCCGCCGCCTCCGAGATTTCGTCGGGAAATCACCCGAGGAGCCGAGATGAAGAGCACCCAGACCAAGTCCAAGTCCCCTTCGCGCCGCGCCCCGCGCCCGGTACGAGTCCCCCCCCCGCTGACGCGCGGTGAAGAGAAGTTCGAGGGGGCCAGCGTACTCACCGAGTTCGACGGCGAGTTCGGGATCCTGCTCTGGCAGTCGCTCCGCAACGTGATGCTCTGGAGCGCCACCGACCCCGCGCGCCGCAAGGGTCTCTTCTCGCCTGGAGCGGACGAGCGCCGGCGGGTGAAGCTCCTCTCGACCGAGGTCGACGACGCGCTCCGGGCGCCTCTCGCCGTGATCGCCCGGCTGCTGGCGGATCCCGCCGGCGCCGACAGGCGGCGTGTCACCACGGCGTGCCTGAAGATCGCCGAGTGGGCCGAGAACCGGGACTCGCTCGCGACCGCGCTCGCCTTCACCCAGGCCGCCGCGCTGAGCGGGACCAACGACGCGCGGATCTCGTACTCGGTGGGTCGCCTGGCCCGTAAGCGGGCCGAGTATCCCCGCGCCGAAACGTGGTTCCGCCGCGCGATCCTCCTCGGACGGCAGGGAGGAGACTGGGAGTCTTACGCGCTCGCGTTCGTGGGACTCGGAAACCTCTACGCTCAGCGAGGCAACCTCACGGCGGCCCAGAAGTCGCAGTTGCGCGCCTACAGGGCCGCGAAGCGCAAGGGTCTTCGTAACGTACAGGGGCTGGCCCTTCACGACCTCTTCACCGTCGCCGTCAAGCGGAACCAGACTCGGGAGGCGGAGGAACTCGCGGCATCCGCGCTCCGCGCATACGGAGTGGGCCACCCGCGCCTTCCCTTCTTCGCCCACGACGTCGCGGTCTTCTGGATCAACCAGGGCTTCTACGGACCGGCCCTGACCGTTCTATCAGCTCTGCAGCCGCACTTCCAGAAGCCGACCGAGCAAGCGCTCGTCCTGGCCAACATCGCTCGCGCGGCCGCTGGAGCGAATGATATGTATCGGTACAAAGAGGCCTGGCAGGCTGCCTCAAGTCTTGTCGCGAACACGGAAGCGACCGAGGGAGTCGCCAGCATCTACATCGCTCTGGCGAATAGTGCTGAGGCGGCCGGAGAATGGGACGACCGCGCGACCGCGGCGAAGCATGCTGTCAGACTTGCCAATGCTCGTGATGAGGCCGGTATCAAGGCCATGGCCGAGGCGCATCTGGAAGATGTCAGCAAGGGTTTGAGGAGCACCACGGAACCTGCGCCTGACAGCGAGCCCTGGATTGCTGGGCACGCCGACGTACTGGCCGACAGCTTTGCGAAGTCCCTGCAGGTAGTAGGTGTGGCTGCGCGCTAGCATGCGTGCAGCCACACATGGACACTAACTGTGGCTACTCCTTGGCCTTGAGCGACATTCCTGTAGTTCCGTCGGACGCTCCGGTGCTATCGCTGGCTGCCCTTGCCCCGGAGCCGAACATGGAGGTCAGCAACGGATCCGCCGGTGCCTGCGCTCTTTCATCATTGATGATCTCCGGGCCGGTCGCGTCGGTGCTGCATGCGGCGAGGGCGACCAGGGCGAGCGCAGCGAGGGACAGGCGAGCCAGTCTCATGTTGAATCCTTGGAGCTGGAAGCGGATGTCGTGAACCGACGGGGCGGGAACTGGATCGAAATCTGGTGTAATCCCCCCGCTCTGCCAACACACGTCCGCGTAATAATCAGATAGATCCCGACAACGATGCAATCCGTATCCAGAGTCCTGCTGGTTCTCCATGCGGACGAAGCGTTTCGCGACCGCGTCCACAAGGTGGGAACCGCGCGCTTCCGCTGCTGGTCCGTCGCGAGCTGGGACGCGCTCAGAGAAGCCGTGCGCGACGCTCCGCCCGCCGCCATCGTGGTGCTGGACCCCTACATGGAGATGCCGGGCCGCAAGGAGCTGTCGCCGAAGCTCCGCAGCCTCCTGTGGGAGTTCCCCTCGGTGACCGTGCTCGCCGCCATCGCGCTCCGGCCGGATCGCTACCGTGACATCCACACCCTCGGGGAGTGGGGCGTCACCGAAGTGGTCGACATGGAGGAGGAAAACACGCTCGACGCGGTCGAGAAGCGGCTCCGCGCCGCGTACGGGAACCCCATCCAGCGCCTGCTGGACCGGGCTCTCCCCCCGTACGTTTCCGGGCGAGCCCGCTCCATCCTCGCCTCGGCCGCCGAGGTCGCCGCGGCGGGCGGCCAGGGCCGCGACCTCGCGCGGACGCTCCACCTGTCGGAGCGGACGCTCCTGCGCTGGTGCGAGCGGACGGACCTACCGCCGCCGCGCCGGGTGATGGCGTGGATGCGGATCCTCTTCGCCGCGGACCTCCTCGACGACCCGGGGCGTACGGTGCTCAGCGTGGCCCACGCCTGCGGATACGTCTCGGACAGCAGCCTGCGTCGCGCCATGCAGGACTTCCTGGGGATCCCCCCCACCGCCCTGCGGGAACAGGGAGCCTTCGCGACCGCGTCGCGGATGATGGTGAACGAGCTGTTCGAGCTGCGCCGCAAGGGGCGCGTGGAACGCGAGGCCAGGGCTGCCGCCCGGGCGGTCTGAGCGACACGACCCGAAGAAGAGACACACCCCCGGAGCCCTGGCTGGGCTCCGGGGGTGTGTCTCTTCCCCTCCCGACCGGCGGTCAGCTTCGGTCCGGACGGGACTCCGCCGGGGACGCGGTGGCGAGGGCGCTACGGAGCGCCGCGGCGAGCCCATCCACGTCCTGCCCGACCACGATCGAATGGTGATTCCCCGCCACGCCGTGCACGTCCAGCGGTCCGGAGGTCAGCTCACGCCAGCGTAGCCGTGGATCGCGCTCCCAGGCCGCGGGCGAGAGGTCGCCGCTCGCCCAGACGGCGCTCCGGGCCGCGCGGAACAGGGTGGCGCGGCCCCCATATGGCTCCGCCCGGTACGCGAACGCCGCGTCTCCGGTGGCGCGATACACTGCGAGCCGACGTCGCAGCCCCTCGGAATCCGCGTCTCGAAGCCCTGGCTCCACGCGACGGAGCCACCCTTCGAAGCGAGGGAGGCGCGCGTCGTCAGGGAGCGCGCGAAGCTCCTCCCGCAGCGCGGAGAGGGCCCCCGGATCCGCTCGAACGGCGAGGTCGGCCGCCATGAGCACGAGGAGGTCGGCGTCGTCGGGCGGGGTGGGACGGCTCCCATCGAGGGGCGCCCAGCTGTCGATCAGCGCCAGCAGGGCGACCTCCTCCCCGTCGGCCTCGAGGCGCCGCGCCATCTCGAACGCGACCACTCCGCCCACGGACCACCCCCCCAGGAGGTAGGGGCCGCGTGGTTGGACGGCCCGCACCGCCTCCACGTACCGGGCCGCCATCTCCTCCACACTGCGGATCGGCGCCTCCCCGGGCGCGAGCCCCCGGGCCTGGAGACCGTAGACGGGCCGGTCGTCCAGCCGGCGGGCCAGGCGGAGGTAGGCAAGCGCCATCCCCCCGGCTGCATGGACGCAGAAGAACGGCGTACCCGCGCCGTCGCGGAGCCGCACGATCGACGGGGGAAGCTCCGCCGCAGACCCGCCGTCCAGGCGGAGGGCCAGCCGCTCGACCGTCGCGGAGCGGAACAGCTCGGCCAGCGAGACCTCGTGCCCAAGCCGCTCGCGGATCCGCGCGACGACCTTCGACGCGGCGAGGGAGTGCCCTCCGAGGTCGAAGAAGTCGTCGTGGATGCCCACCCGGTCCACGCCCAGCACCTCTCCCCACACCGCCGCCAGAGCCTCCTCCAGCGGGGTCCGGGGCGCCCGGAATTCCCCCCGCCGCTCCTCCGGGGGCTCGGGGAGCGCGCGCCGGTCCACCTTGCCATGCGAGGTGAGCGGGAGCGACGGCAGGACGACGAGCACGGAGGGGACCATGTAGTCGGGGAGACGGCCGCGGAGGTGGGCGCGCAGGGCGGACGTGTCGGCTCCGCCCCCGTCACGGGCCACGTACCCGACCAGGCGCGACGCTCCGTCCGGTCCCTTCCCCGCCACGACGGCCGCGTCCCGGACCCCGGGGTGCGCCCGGAGTGCCGCCTCCACCTCGCCCGGCTCCACACGGAAGCCGCGGATCTTCACCTGCGTGTCCGTGCGTCCCAGGAATTCCAGCACCCCGTCGGGGAGCCGGCGAGCCCGGTCTCCGGTCCGGTACATCCTCGCCCCCGGAGATCCCCGGAAGGGATCGGGGAGGAACCGCTCGGCCGTGAGATCCGGGCGGCCCTGGTAGCCGCGGGCCACCTGCGCCCCGCCGACATAAAGCTCGCCGGCCACCCCGACCGGCACGGGCCGGAGGTGGGAGTCCACCACGTAGGCCGCGGTGTTCGGCAGCGGCCTCCCGATGGGGACGGAGCCCGACACGGTAGTACGGGCGCCCACGTCGTCCGCGAGGTGCGCGGTGGCTGCGACCGTGGTCTCGGTGGGACCATAGTGGTTGAACAGGCGCGCGTGCCCGCCCGCGAGCCGCAGCCACGCACGGGCACGCTCCAGCGGGAGGCTCTCCCCCCCGACCCGCGTCGTGGCGGGGAGCCCGGAGCCCACGTCCCCCGGCTCCGCCTCCAGGCCGTCGAGCCAGTAGCTCCACAGGGCAACCGGGAGCCCGGCGGAGTCGACGCCGTGGCGCCGGACGTACCGGAGCATCTCCCCCGCGGACAGCTCCGCCGCGGCGGGGTGCCAGACGAGCGCGCCGCCGCAGGCGAGTACCGGGAACACGTCCCCCACCGAGGCGTCGAAGCTCACCGGCAGCGCGCTGAAGAGCCGGGTGGACGGCCCGAAGCCGTGAAGGTCCACCTCGGCCCGCACCAGGTTCTCCAGCGCGCCGTGCGGCACCATCACCCCCTTGGGGGTTCCGGTGGAGCCGGAGGTGTAGATCACGTACGCCAGCGCGTCCGGCGCTACCTCCGGGTCGGGCTCCGGGAGAGGTGGACCGGCCGCGGGCTCGTCGGCCAGGGAGAGCACCCGACCATCGAAGCCGGAGACGAGGTCCCGGAGGTGCTCCTGGACGAGGAGCACCCGGGCGCCGCTGTCCCGGAGGACGTGGGCGACGCGCTCCCCCGGCGCGGAGGGGTCCAGGGGCACGTAGGCGCCCCCGGCACGGAGGATCCCCAGCATTCCGGCCAGCAGCTCCGGCGAGCGGCCGGCGAGGAGGGCCACCCGGCACTCCGGTCCCACACCCTCGGCGCGGAGGCGGCGAGCGAGCCGCGCCGACCTCGCCTCCAGCTCGCCGTACGGGATCACCTCGTCCCCGATCACCGCCGCGGGCGTTTCCGGCGCGCACCCGGCCCGCTCCACGAACTGCCGGTGCACCGGGACCCACGGGACCTCCGCCCGTTCGCCGTTCCACTCGAGGAGGAGCTGCTCCTCCTCGCGCGGAGAGAGCATCGGCACACCGGAGAGTCGCCTGCGCGGCTCGGCGGCGATCCCGTCCAGGAGGGTGCGGAGGTGACGCCCGAACCGCCCGATGGTGGAGCGGTCGAACAGGTCTGCGTCGTAGTCGAGGGTGACGGCGAGCTGCCCAGACCGTTCCACGAAGCTCAGGGCGAGGTCGACCTTGGCCGTGCCGGTCCTCACCGGCACCGGGGTCCAGTCCGGCTCGGCCCCCTCGGCCGACTCCCCCGCCCCGACCTCCTCCTCTGCCGCCTGCAGGACGAACATCACCTGGAAGACGGGAGTGCGGCCGGGGTCGCGGGGAACCCGCAGCTCGTCCACCACCCGGTCGAACGGGAGGTCCGGGTGCGCGTACGCGGCGAGGAGGCGCGTTCGGACCCTCCCCAGCAGGTCGGGGAAGTGCGGGTCTCCCCCGAGGTCCACCCGGATCGCGAGGGTGTTGACGAAGAACCCGATCAGCCCCTCCAGCTCCTCCTGCGTCCGCCCCGTGATGGGGGTGCCGATCACCAGGTCCTCGGTGGCCCCGTAGCGTCCCAGCAGGACCCCGCTCGCTGCCAGGAGGACCATGAACGGGGTCGCGCCCTCCGTACGGGCGAGGGCGGCCAGGCTCCGGCAGGTGTCCGGGGCCACGTCCACCACGAGCCGGGCGCCGCGCCCCCTCCGCACCGGCGGACGCGGCCGGTCGAGGGGAAGCTCCAGGGCCGGCGGGGCGCCCTCCAGCTCGGCACGCCAGAAGGCGACCTGCGCCTCCAGCGCCTCGCCCGCCAGCTCCTCCCGCTGCCAGACCGCATAGTCCCCGTACTGGATCGGCAGTTCCGGGAGGGGAGACGGCTCGCCCGCGGCGAAGGCCCGGGCGAGGACGGAAAGCTCGCGCCGGAACACGCTCGTGCTCCAGCCGTCGGAGACGATGTGGTGGAGGGTGACGAAGAGGAGGTGAACGTCCGGGGCGAGCCGCACCAGGCGGGCGCGCAGGAGGGGTCCGCGCTCCAGGTCGAACGGGGTGCGCCCCTCCGCCACGGCCAGCTTCCGGACTTCCGCGTCCCGGGCGGGAACGGGAAGCCCCGAGAGGTCGTGGACGGGGAGGCGCACGGGTCCCGGCGGGGAGACGAGCTGCACGGGCTCGCCGTCCAGCACCCCGAAGCGTGTCCGCAGCGACTCGTGGCGCGCCACGATCTCGCTCAGCGCACGCGCGACCACCCGCGGGTCGAGGGGACCCCTGCGGCGGAAGGCGCCGGGAATGTTGTACGCGGCGCTCCCCGGGTCCATCCGGTCGAGGAGCCAGAGGCGGAGCTGGGCGAAGGAGAGCGGGAAAACGACGACCTCCCCGCCCTCCGCGACACCGGGGGAAGCGCTATCCTGCACCTCCGTCACGCCTCGCCCAGCAGGCGAAGCGCTTCCTCTTCGGAGAGCGATTCCAGCCAGTCGAGGCGGTCCTCCAGCTCCGCCGGAGGCCGGGCTCCGAGCGCGGCCTCCACGCCCGCGGCGAAGCCGGCGACCGTGGGGGCGTCGAACAGGTCGCGAAGGGTGAGGTCCACCCCGAACGCGGCGCGGGCCCGGGAGACCACCTGGGTCGCGCGGAGGGAGTGTCCGCCCAGGAAGAAGAAGTCGTCGTGGACGCCCAGCCGGTCCACGCCCAGTACCTCCCCCCAGATGGCCGCCACCTGCGCCTCAACCGTGGTGCGGGGGGCGACGTGCTCCGCCTCCGGGGCCGTCCGCTCCGGCGCGGGGAGCGCCCTCCGGTCGACCTTGCCGTTGGAGGTGAGGGGGATGCGGTCGAGGACCACGACGGCGCCGGGCACCAGGTACTCCGGGAGCCGCTCCCCGAGCCAGGCGCGAAGGCCGGCGGGCGAGGGGTCGCACCCCGCGGCGGGCGCCACGTACGCCACGAGCGTACGGTCGGCCGCGGACGCGCCGCGGGCGACCACCACCGCCTCACGCACCTCCGGGTGCGAGGCGAGGGCGGCCTCCACCTCCCCCGGCTCGACACGGAAGCCGCGGACCTTCACCTGGTGGTCCGTGCGGCCCAGGAACTCGAGTGTCCCGTCCTCGCCGCGGCGGACCCGGTCGCCGGAGCGGTACATCCTCGCCCCGGGCACGCCGGAGAACGGATCGGGGACGAAGCGCTCCGCCGTCAGCTCCGGGCGCGCCAGGTAGCCCCGCGCCACCGCCGGGCCGCCCACGTACAGCTCCCCCGGCACACCGGCGGGGACGGGATTCAGCCCCTCGTCCAGCAGGTACACCCGCCGGTCCCCCACCGGCCTCCCGATGGGGACGGAGTCGGCCCGGAAGCCGGCCGGGACCACGTGGCAGGCCGTGAACACCGTGCACTCCGAGGGGCCGTAGCCGTCGACGAGCCGCAGCTCGGGGTACAGCTCCAGCGCCCGCCGGACGTGGGGCGCGGAGAGCGCCTCTCCCCCGGCGACGAGCTGCCGGACGCCGGCCAGGGCATCCGGACGAGAATCCACCAGCAGGTTGAGGAGCGCCGAGGGGAGCCAGAGCGTGGTCACCCCGTGGAGGCGGACCTGCTCCGCGATCCCGTCGGGATCGGGGGTCCGCCCGGGGTACAGGACGCAGCGCCCTCCGTTCAGGAGCGCCCCCCACAGCTCCATCATGGCCGCGTCCCAGGAGTGGGAGGAGTGCTGCAGGAGCGTCTCGCCGACGTCCAGCCGCGCGTAGTCCACCCCGACCACGACGCCCGGGAGGCTCCGGTGCGGCACCATGCTCCCCTTGGGCGTGCCCGTGGACCCCGACGTGTAGACGACGTAGGCCAGGTGCTCCGGCGTCACCTCCACGCCCAGGCGGCCCTCCGGCTCCGCGGCGATCAGGACGGCGCTCCGGTCCAGGGCGACCACGGGAACGGCCGGATCCGGGAGGGATGCGCCGACGTCCCCACGGGTGACCAGCACCACCGGGGCGGCGTCCCGCAGCATGAAGGACAGGCGCTCCGCCGGATACGCCGGATCGAGCGGGACGCACGCCCCTCCCGCCTTCAGGGTCGCGAGGAGGGCGACCACCAGCTCCGGCGTCCGCTCCAGGCAGATCGCCACGCACCGGTCCGGCCCGACGCCCAGCCGGCGCAGGTGCCGGGCGAGCCGGTTCGCCCGTCGGTCCAGCTCCGCATAGGTCAGCATCTCCGCGCCGTGGACCAGGGCCACGGCCTCCGGGGCGCGGTCCACCTGCGCCTCGAAGAGGTGGTGGACGCAGAGGCCAAGCGGATACGCCGGCTCGGCGGGGCGCCACTCCGCGAGGAGACGGGCCCGCTCCTCCTCGCTCGCGATGGCGACCTCGCGCATCGGGCGGTCCGGCTCCGCCAGGAGCGCCGTCAGCAGGGCGTGGTACTGCCCGGCCATCCGCTCCACGGTGGCGACGTCGAACAGGTCCGTGGAGAACTCCCACACGGAGTCCACCCGGTCTTCCGGCGCGCCCGGGATCATCTCCGCGCGCGGCATGGAGATCACCTGGAGGTCGAACTTGGCGGAGCCGTTCCCGAGCGCCTCCGTCAGCTCCACCTCCACCCCGGGCAGGGCGAGTTCCGGGTACGGGGAGTCGTGGAAGTTGAACGCCACCTGGTAGATGGGGAGACGGCCCAGGCTCCGCTCGGGAGCCACCGCCTCCACCACCTGGCCGAAGTGCACGTCCTTGTGGGCGTACGCCTCGCGGGCCGTGTCGCGGACCTGTCCGACCAGCTCGCGGAAGGTGGAGACCCGGTGCAGCCGGGCGCGCAGGGCGATCGTGTTGACGATCATCCCGATCAGACCCTCGGTCTCCTTCCAGCTCCGGTTGGCGACCCCGCCGCCCACGCAGAAGTCCTGCTGCCCCGTGTACCGGCCCATCAGCGCCTCGAAGGCCGCCAGGAGCGTCATGTACAGGGTCGCGCCCGTCTCCCTGCAGAACGCCCGCGCCGCCGTCACCGCCGCGGGAGGGATGCTCGCCCGGAGGGAGTCGCCGCGGAAGCTGAGCGCCGGGGGGTGCGGACGGTCGGTGGGAAGCTCCAGCGTCGGATCGGCCCCCGTGAGCGTCTCCTTCCAGTAAGCGAGGTCCGCGCGGGCACGCTCTCCCTCCATCAGCCGGCGGTGCCATACGGCGAAGTCCGCGAACTGCACCGGCAGCTCCGGGAGCGGGGAGGGCTCGCCGCGGGAGTAGGCCGTGTAGAGCTCCACCAACTCGCGCAGGAAGACGGCGAACGACCACCCGTCGTGCACGAAGTGGTGCTCGACCTGGAGGAGGAGGTGCTCGTCGTCGGTGAGGCGGAGGAGGCGCCAGCGGATCAGGGGGAGGCGTCCCAGGTCGAACGGCTCCCCGAACGCTTCAACCTTGTGGCGCTCCACCTCGGCGGAGCGCTCCGCCTCCGGCACGTCGCGAAGGTCGAAGCGGGTGAAGTCCAGCGGTCCCGCGTCGTGCACCACCTGCACGGCGCGCCCGTCCTCGTCGTGGAAGGTGGTCCGGAAGATCTCGTGCCGGCGGACGATCTCCGCCAGTGCCCGCTCCAGCACGTCGGCGTCCAGGGCTCCGCGGAAGCGGAACGACGCCTGGAAGTTGTACGACTTCATCCCCGGGGCCAGCTCCTGGAAGAACCAGATCGCCTCCTGGGAGAAGGAGAGCGGGAGCGGCCGGTCGCGGGGAACGCGGACGAGCGGCGGGACCTCCTCGCCCGCGGGAGCGGCACCATCCACCAGGGCGGCCATCTCCGCGACCGTGGGCGCGTCGAAGAGCGCGCCCATGGAGAGGTCGACGCGGAAGGCGCTGCGGACCCGCGCCACCACCTGCGCCGCGCGGAGCGAGTGCCCTCCGAGGTCGAAGAAGTAGTCGTGGATCCCCACCCTCTCCATGCCCAGGACCTCGGCCCAGATGGCCGCGACCGTCTCCTCGACGGGAGTGCGCGGGGCAGCATAGCCTGCGCCTTCCACAGCCTCCACGGGCGCGGGGAGGGCCTTCCGGTCCACCTTGCCGTTGGGGGTGAGCGGAAAGGACTCCAGCGCGACGAACGCAGAGGGGACCATGTACTCCGGGAGCCTCGCGCGCAGGTGAGCGCGCAGGTCCGAGGCGGAGGGCGGGGTCGCCGCGGCGACGTAGTACGCGGCCAGCAGCTTTCCGCCGGCCTCGTCGTCCCGGGCGACCACGGCGGCTTCCCGCACGCCGTCGTGCGCCTCCAGGGCGACCTCGATCTCCCCCAGCTCCACGCGGAAGCCGCGCACCTTCACCTGGTGGTCCACCCGCCCCAGGTACTCCAGCTCCCCGTCCGGGAGGATGCGGCCCAGGTCTCCCACGCGGTACATGCGCGCCCCCGACACCGTCGCGGTCGGGTCCGGGAGGTACTTCTCCGCCGTGAGGTCCGGCCGGCCCAGGTAGTCGCGCGCCAGCCCCTCGCCGGCCAGATACACCTCGCCGGCCTCGCCCGCGGGCACGGCATCCAGCTCCGTGTCGAGGAGCAGGATCCGGGTGCCTGTGACGGGGCGCCCCACCGTGGGCTCGCGGTCCGCACCGCGCTCCACGCACAGCCAGGTGGAGTAGGTGGTGTCCTCAGTGGGGCCATACAGGTTGTACACCCTCTCCACGTGGGGGAGGCCGTACAGCCCCTGCGCCAGCGAGTTCTTGAGCGGCTCTCCGCCCAGGTTCACCGTCCGTACGGAGGCCGGGAGCCCACCGGAGCGGAGCAGCTCGGCGGCGGCGGACGGGACGGTGTTGATCAACGTGACCCGGTCGCGCGCCGGGAGTCGCGGCAGCTCCAGGGCGTTCTCGGCCATGACGAGCGTTCCTCCCACCCCCAGGGTGTGGAAGACCTCGAAGACCGACATGTCGAAGCAGATGGAGGTGGAGCCCAGGACCCCCGCGCACTCGGCCGGAGCGAACACCTCGCGGCACCACTGGAGGAGCGCCACCGCGCTGCGGTGCTCGATCTGCACGCCCTTGGGCGTGCCCGTGGAGCCGGATGTGTAGATCAGGTACGCAAGGTTGTCCGGTCCGGCGCCCCCCTCCGGTGCGCTGGAGGGCTGCCGGTCGATCTCGTCCCGGTGGGCGTCGAGGAGGACGGCCTCGCACTCGTGCCCATCCAGGAGGGGGAGGAGCGCCTCCTCGGTGACCACCAGCGGAGCACGCGCGTCGCGGAGCGTGAGCCCGATCCGCTCGCGCGGATACGCGGGATCCAGGGGGACGTAGGCGGCGCCGGACTTGACGATCCCCAGCAGGCCGACCACCAGGTCGATGGACCGGCGCGCGCAGATCCCCACCCGCACCTCCGGGCCGGCGCCGCGACCGCGGAGGAGGTGCGCCAGCCGGTTCGCCCGCCGGTCCAGCTCCCCGTAGGAAAGGGTCGCGGTGCCGTGGACCAGGGCGACCGCGTCCGGAACGTGCTCCGCCTGCGCTTCGAAGAAGTCGTGGACGCAGGAGAGCCGGCCGGCCGGCGGGGCGTAGACCGCGGGGAGAGAGACGAGGGCGTCGGGATGGGTCGCGGCGTCGGGGGTCGTGCGGGTCGTCTCCATCGGTATCCTTCTGCGCCGTGCGGGTCCGGGACGGGGTGGGTGGAAGGAGGTCGTGCCGGGCACGGGCGCCGCGGAAGCCGGCTCATGGCCCGGAATCCCGCAGTGGCTGGCCGATACGGGCCGGGGAGGGAACGACGGGACCGGGGCTCCGTCCGCCACGAACCTTTCCAGTCAGGAATAGTCACCCGCGAAGGTTCGCGCGTCAAGGGACCACCCGATGTGAGGGGGGAGCCCGGAAACACGCGCGCCCGCGATCCGTCGAGGACCGCGGGCGCGCGTCGTGGGGCCGAGGGGGCGGTCAGCTCCGCGGCCCCTCCAGCTGACGACGGAAGTCGGTGTCCTCCACCAGGCGCTCCAGGCCGCGGACCTGCTGCTCGAGGAGGTCGATGCGCTGCTCCATGATGGCGACCTCGCGACCGTCGTCCCGGCCCTCGCGCATGGCGGCGATCGCCTCCACGATGGGCTTGAACGCGAACCGGGCCGTCACCCCGGCGACGGGGACGAGGACGATCAGGATGCCTCCGATCGTTCCGGCCAGGGCGGTCATGTCGAGCGGCATCACTTCCATGGGTACTCCCGGGGGGACGGTTCTCGAATGCGGGGTGCGGCGGATCGTGCCGCTCGCGTTTCGTACGATACCCGGGCTCGGGAGGTTTCGCCAGGCGGTGAACGGACGCGCTACGAGGCCATTCCCACGGGGACCGCGTTCCCGGCGCCCACCCGGTAGATGCTCGCGGGGAGGGAGGCCACCCGCGCGATGGCGTCGGTGAGCCCCACCGCCGTCTCCGCGGCGCCCAGGAAGAGGTATCCGTCCGGTGCCATCACCCGGGCCAGCCGCTCCAGCACGTCGCGCTTGGTCTGCACATCGAAGTAGATCAGCACGTTGCGGCAGAACACCAGGTCGAACGTCCCCAGCTCGGAGTAGCTGTCCAGGAGGTTCGCCTCCCGGAAGGTCACCGCGCGCCGCATCTCCTCGCTGATCTCCCACTCGTTCCCCCGCTGCCTGAAGAAGCGGAGAAGCATCGAGACCGGGAGCCCCCGCTGGATCTCGAAGTGGTTGTACACCCCGGCCCTGGCGCGTGCGATCGCGGCGCGGGAGTAGTCGGTGGCGAGGATCTCCACGTTCCATCCGTCGAGCGGGGGGAGCAGCGTCGCCAGCGTCATCGCCACCGAGTACGGCTCCTGTCCCGTGGATGCGGCCGCGCACCAGATCCTCAGCCGGCGCGAGGCGCGCCGCGCCTCTATCAGGCCGGGGAGCACGTGGTCGCGCAGCAGCGTGAACGGCGTCCCGTCGCGGAAGAAGAGGGACTCGTTGGTGGTCATGGCCTCGCACACCTGCTTGACCACCAGCGGCTGCGGCACCGTGCGGAGCGACCTCACCAGCCCCTCCAGGGTCGGGTGCCCCAGGCAGGCGGCGACCGGCCCGAGGCGGGCCTCGACGAGGTACTCCTTCCCCGGGCCGAGGTAGAGGCCGCTGTGCTCCTGGAGCAGCCGCCCGAGGTATTCGTAGTCGCTCCGGGTGATCATGCGAGGGCGCCGCTGAGGTGCCGCAGGTGCCCGGGGATGCGGGCCAGGGGGAGCACCGCCGAAGCCAGCCCGGCGTTCGCCACGGCTCCCGGCATCCCCCACACGACGCTCGTCGCCTCGTCCTGCACGACGACGCGCCCGCCCCGGGCCGCCACCTCGCGACAGCCGCGCAGGCCGTCCTCGCCCATCCCGGTGAGGACCAGGGCCAGGACCCCCGGACCGAACACCGCGGCGACGGTGCGCAGCATGGGGTCCGCGGAGGGCCGGCAGTAGTTCTCCGGGGGGCCGCCGTCCAGGCGGAGCACCGCCGCTCCGTCCCCGGCGGATGCCACGGTGGCATGGTGGTCGCCGGGGGCCACGTAGGTACGGCCCGGGAGGAGCCGCTCGCCGTGCCGTGCCTCGGCGCACGGCCGCCCGGTCTCGCGCTGCAGGCGCTCCGCCAGCGCCGCCGTGAACAGGGGCGGCATGTGCTGCACCACCAGGATGGGGAGGGGGTAGTCGCGGGGAAGTCCCCCCAGCACCGCCGACAGCGCGTTCGGCCCTCCAGTGCTGGAGGCGATCGCCAGGACCCGGAAGGGATCCGCGGGATCGTGCGGGGCCGGCGCGGCGAGGTCCGACCCCGAGACCGCCGGCTCCGGCGCGGCCTTCGCGCGCCGGACGGCGCGCGCGGCGTGGCCCAGGGCCCTCACCTTGGCCACCAGCTCGGCGGAGATCGCCTCCATCCCGCGCGAGGCCTGCAGCGCGCTGGGCTTCGCGACGTAGTCGGCGGCGCCCAGCGCGAGCGCCTTCAGCGTCACCTGCGCTCCCCGCTGGGTGAGGCTGCTCGCCATGACCACCCGGATCCCGGGGCGCATCTCGAGGATGCGCGGCAGGGCCTCCAGCCCGTCCATCTCCGGCATCTCGATGTCGAGGAGGACGACGTCCACCTCGCGGTGCCGGAGGAGGTCGAGGGCGCTCCGGCCGTTGGGCGCGGAGCAGACCACTCGCATGTCGGGCTGGCCGTCGATGATCCGCCCGAGCAGGCCCCGGATCACGGTGGAATCGTCCACGACCATCACGCGGACGAGGTCGGCGGGGAGGATCACCGGAGACCGACCTCCGCCAGCTTGCCGCCGATGATGTCGGCGTTGAACGGCTTCATGATGTACTCATCGGCCCCGGCGCCCAGCGCCTCGGAGATCTTCTCCAGGGAGGAGTGGGTGGTGCACATCACCACCGGGGGCTGGGGGAGGGAGGGGGACCCGCGCAGCTCGCGGAGGAACGAGATCCCGTCCATCACGGGCATGTCGACGTCCAGGAGGATGCCGTCCACGGTGCCCCATTCGCGGCAGTACAGGAGCGCCTTCTCGCCGTCCTCCGCCTCGTCCACCGTGTACCCCATCGGCTCCAGGATCCGGCGGATCGCGGTGCGGATGGTGGCGGAATCGTCGACGACCAGGATCTTCTTCATGCCGCCCCTGCGGGTGGTGTGACACGGCCCCCTCCCGACCCGGGAGGGGGCCACGGACCGGCGCATCCGACGCGCCGGCCCTCTCTCGGAGTCTCGGATCGGGGGGGCGCCGACTTGAGCCCGGCGCCCCTCCCGGAGAGGTCAGACCTGGAAGGCGGCGACCAGCCCTTCCAGCTCGTCCGCAACACCCGCGAGCTGCTGCGCCGCGGAGAGGGACTGCGCCGCCTCGCCCGCCGTCTGGACCGCGGCGGCGGAGACCCCGGTGATGCTGCGCGCCACGTCCTCGGTCCCGCGCGCGGCCTCGTTGACGTTGCGGGCGATCTCGCCCGTGGCGGCGCTCTGCTCCTCCACCGCCGCCGCCACGCTCGTGCTCACCGAGTTGATCTGCTCGATGATCCGCGTGATCTCCCGGATGGCGCCCACGGCTCCGCCCGTGTTGTCCTGCACCCCGCGGATCTTGCGGGCGATCTCCTCGGTGGCCTTGGCCGTCTGCGAGGCGAGCTGCTTCACCTCGTTCGCCACCACGGCGAAGCCCTTCCCCGCCTCCCCGGCGCGGGCGGCTTCGATGGTGGCGTTGAGGGCGAGCAGGTTGGTCTGCTCGGCGATGGCCGTGATGACGCGTACCACCTCGCCGATCTCCTGGCTGCTCGCTCCCAGCTCGTCCATCATCCGCACGGTCCCGTCGGCCCGCGAGCCGGCCTCGCGGGCCACCCGCAGCGCCTCCTGGAGCTGCCGGCTGATCTCGCGGATGGAGCCGCTCATCTCCTCGGCCGCGACCGCCACCGTCTGCACGTTCACCCCCGCCTGCTCGCTCGCCGCGCTCACGGCCTGCGCCTGCCGGCTCGTCTCCTCCGCCGCCCCCGCCATGGAAGCGCTGGCGGTGCGGATCTGCGAGGAGGAGGAGGCGACCGTGGTGGACGCCTGGCGGATGCGGACCAGCGTCGCCTGGAGCGACTCGATGGTGGTGTTCAGGTTGTCCTTGAGCTTGGCGTGGTCGCCGCGGTAGTCGCCCTCCATGCGCCGGGTGAAGTCGCCCCAGGCGAGCTTCTCCAGCACCTGGTTGGCCTCCTCGATCGGATCCAGGACCGCGTCGAGCATCTCGTTGGTGCCCCGCACCAGCTCGGCGTAGGCGCCGCGGAAGTGGCCGACGTCCCCCCGCTCCGAGAGCCGCCCCTCGCGCGCGGCCACGGTCACCCGCGCGAACTCCTCCTGGAGCTGGCGGTTCACCTGGGCCACGGTGAGGAAGGCGCGGGAGAGCTGGTCGTGCTCGCTCTTGGGGACCAGGCGCACGTCCAGGTCGCCCCCGGCCACGCGCTCCGCGGCCGCCGTCAGCTCCCGCATGTGCCCCGTGAGTTCTTCGAGCCCGGCGTACATGCGACGGATCTCGACGGTGCCGTCGGCGGTCCGGAGCGTGAGGTTGGTCTCGCCCCGGGCCAGCCGCTCGGCCGCGTTGGCCGCCGCGACCATCGGCTCGGCCGTTCGGCTCGCGATCCACCACGCCAGCACCGCGGCCACCGCGCCCACGAGGAGGGAGACCAGGATCAGCATGTCGCGGAGCCCCGCCGACGCGGCGAACGCCTCACTCGCGGACTGGGCGATCACGATCCCCGCATGCCCACCCATGAAGCCCCGGTACGTGCCGCTGGCATCGCCCGCGTTGTTGAGGACGCCGTAGGTGACCAGGGACTCGCCCAGGCCGGGGAAGTTCTCCACCACCGAGCCGGACTTCCCGTTGTTGATGCCTTCGATCGCGGCGCCCCCGGCGATGTCGTGCTGGTAGTCCTCCTGCCGGGAGGAACCGACGATCTTCCCCTGCGGGTCCACGATCACGGCGCGCAGGTAGTTGTAGCCGACTTCCTCGCGGTAGTTGCGCTCGATGTACCCGGCGACCATGTCGCTGACCTTCTGCCAGTCCAGGTCGATGACGATCACGCCCAGGTTCTGGCCGGACGCGGTCCGCACCGCGTCGGCGAGCCGCACGCGGCGCTTCCCCGCCCTGCCGGCCTCCACCGGTCCGATGTAGGTGGGAGCGTCGTCCGCCATCCCGGCCTCGAACCAGGGGGCGGCCGCCGCTGCTTCCGCCTCCGCGAAGACCTCGTCCCGGTTGGCGGCTACCAGGTTCCCTTCGGCATCGTACAGGAGGACCCCGTCCACGACCCCGCTCCGCTCCTCCACGCTCGCCAGCACCGTGCGGGTGGCGAGGGAGTCGCCCATCCCCATCACGGCGGTGGCGAGCTCCACGTTCTGGCCGAGGTTCTGGATCTCCAGGGTCCGCTCGTAGACCAGGCGGTCCAGCCAGTTCGCCGCGTTCCCGGCGGTGAAGCCCCGGGCGGTGCCCAGGTGGGTCTCCAGGGTCCGCCGCGAGTTCACCACCGCCAGCACGGTCGCGACGGTGAGCGGGACCACCACCATGGCGACCAGCGTCAGGAGGAGGCGCCCACGGAGGGAGCGGGTGAAGGATTTCAGCTTGCTCATGGCGTGCGTCGGGGACGAGGCGGAAGCGCGCGGCGAGGCGCCGTCAGCGCGCGGCGTAGACGATCGGGAACTTCACGCGGGAGCGCACGGGCTGCCCGTCGACCATGCCGGGGGTGAAAGCGATCTTCTCCACGGCCTTCTTGGCGGCATCACCCAGTGCGGACGCGCTGGAGACGATCACCTCGACGCTCCCCGGCTCCACCCTGCCCGTCTGGTCGACGACGAACTCCAGCTGCACGCGGCCGCCGATGGAGCGGAGCTGCGAAGGAAGGGAGGTTTCCACCGCCGCGGCGGCCGCGGTGGGGGACTTGACCTTGGGGGGCGTGGTCAGCTCGGCGCCGTCGTAGACCTTGGCCTGCGCGGCGAGGTCGGCGGCGGGCGAGGCGATGGCGAGCCCGGCCGCGACGGCGAAGGCCGCGGCGAGCATGCGTACGGAACGAAGCGCGGAGTGGGCGTTCGGCATCGATCTTCTCCGGTTTGTATGTAGAACGAGACGCACTGACGATTATCGGCAGGGGTGTGCGGAGACTTTACGGCTTCATCTACACGCCCGCGCCCGTGCGGAGGAGGTCCTGGACCTCCATGACCACCAGGAGCCCCCGCTCCAGGCGGATCACCCCGGCGCAGCACTCCCTCCAGCGGGCATCCAGGGTCGGCGGGGTGGGCTCCAGCCGCTCGTCCTCCACCTCCACCACGTCCCCCACCTCGTCCACCACGAAGGAGAACAGCTCCTCCCCGTCGCGGACGACGATGTTCATGGTGGACGATCCTTCCGGGCGCGGCGGAAGCCCAAGCCGCACCCGCAGGTCCAGCGCGGTCACGATCTGGCCGCGGAGGTTCAGGAAGCCGGCGACCTCGGGCGGAGCCAGGGGCACGGGGGAGACGGTCTGCGCCGTGAGGACCTCCTGCGCCACCACCACGGGGACGCCCAGCCACTGGTCCGCGAGACGGAAGGAGACGTAGCCGTGGCGGCTCGGCTCGGCCCGGACCGAGCCGCGCGGGCCTGCGGGATAGATCATTCGCTCACCTCATCGCTGGCGACCGTCGTGGCCTCGCGGATGGCGGACAGCACGGCGTCGCGGTCGAACTTGGACAGGAACTCGCGGAAGCCGGCCTCCAGCCCCTGCGCACGGTCGTCCTCGCCGCGGCGGCCGGTGAGCGCCACGAGGGGGATCCCGCTGAGCCGGGGGTGCTCGCGAAGGCGCCGGGCCAGCTCGAAGCCGTCCAACCGGGGCATGTCGATGTCGGAGACGATCACGTCCACCGGCTCGCCCCGCTCCAGGCGGGAGATGGCTTCGGCGCCGTCTCCCGCGGTGACCACGTCGTAGCGGGCCGAGCGGAGCACCGGGGAGAGCAGCCCCAGGAAGAACGGGGAGTCGTCCACGAGGAGGATGCGCTTCCGGCCCGCGTCCTCCCGGGCGGCGCCGTACCACTCCGGGTCCGCGGCGCGGAGGAAGTGGTCAACGTCCAGCACCTCGGTGCTCCGGCCGGCGATCACCGCCGTTCCCAGGATTCCCGGGGTGGAGGAGCGCACCTCCACGTTCAGCCGGTCCTCCACGATGTCGTGGATGGCGTCCACGGCCAGCCCCATGGAGCGCTCCCCGTCGGTGAACACGATGACCGAGCGCTCCTCGGCCGCGCGCACCTCCACGAAGGGCGAGGCTGGAACGAGCGGCAGGAGCGCGCCGCGGTACTGCACCAGCCAGCGGCCGTCCGCGGTCTCGATGTTCTCCGTGGGGATCTTCTCCAACCGCGACACCAGCGCCAGCGGCACCGCCTGCCGGGAGCCGCCCCCCGAGTCGAAAACCACCAGCGGCACGCGGTCGTCGTCCTCCTCCGCGGAGGCGACGGAGTCGAGGGACCTCTCCGCGGCGCGCTCCGCCTCCTCGGCGGCTCCGGTCATGGCCGCGATCCCCGCGACGTCCAGGATCATCACCACGCTCCCGTCTCCCAGGATGGTGGTCCCCGCGTAGCACGGGATGCCCTTCACCATCCGGCCGATGGGCTTCACCACGATCTCGTGGGTGTCGAGGATCTCGTCCACGGCCAGCCCGAAGCGCTGCGCCCCCACCTGGCAGACCACCACGCTGCCGTACTCCCGGGTCCCGGTGGGCAGCCCCAGCACCGAGGTGAGCCGGACGAGCGGGAGGAGGGTTTCGCGCAGGCGGTAGAACAGCGTCCCGTTGACGTTCTCCACGAGGTGCGCGTCGTCGGCGGTGACGCGCACCACCTCCACCACCCCGATCTGCGGGATGGCGAACGACTGCCCGGCCGTGCCCACGATCAGCGCGGAGAGGATCGCGAGGGTGAGCGGGATCTTGATCCGGAACGTCGTCCCCTTCCCCTGCGCGGAGGAGAGTTCGACGGTGCCGCCGATCTTCTCGATGTTGCTGCGCACCACGTCCATCCCCACCCCGCGCCCGGAGACGCTGGTGACCGCCCTCGCGGTGGAGAAGCCGGGCTCGAAGATGAAGCGGAATACCTGCGCGTCGCTGAGGCCGGCCGCGGTCTCGGCCCGGGCAAGCCCGCGTTCCACCGCCTTTGCGCGGATCGCCTCCACGTCGAGACCCCGGCCGTCGTCGCGGATCTCGATGACGACGTGGCCGCCCTCGTGGAACGCCTCCAGCCGGATGGTCCCGTGCTCCGGCTTCCCGGCGGCTTCACGTTCGGCCGGGGCCTCGATCCCGTGGTCCGCCGAGTTGCGGACCATGTGGGTGAGGGGGTCCTGGATCGCCTGCAGGATCTGGCGGTCCAGCTCGGTCTCGGCGCCAAGCATCTCCAGCTCGATCCGCTTTCCGCCTGCCTGGCAGAGGTCGCGGACCAGGCGGGGGAGCTTCCCCCACGCGTTGCCGATGGGCTGCATCCGGGTCCGCATCACCGCCTCCTGGAGGTCGGTGGTCACCCGGTTCAGGTGCTGGAGGGGGACGTGGTAGACCGAGTCTTCCTCCGCGCTGGCGAGCTGGACGAGCTGGTTCCGGGTGAGCACCAGCTCGCCGGCCAGGTTCATCAGCAGGTCCAGGATGTTCACGCCCACGCGCAGCGTGGAGTCCGCCACGCTGGCGCGCCCCTCCGAGCGCTCCGCGCCCTCCGCCGGTGCGGAGGGCGCCGCTTCGGCCGCGGGACCGGGGGTGGAGACCGGCGCGATGGGCGGGGCAGCCACCTTCTTCGGCGCCCCGGCGCCGGACGTCTTCTTCCTCCCCTTCCGCGGCGAGCCCTCGGCCGTCGGCGGAGGCTCGGGTGCGGGCGCGGTGACCGGGGCGGCCGCGGCACGGGCGGCCCGCGCGGCGGCCGCGGCGGCGAAGAGGTGGTCGAACGACTCCTCTTCCTCCAGCGGCTCCGCCGTCCAGCGCGCCAGCCGCTCGACCAGCTCCGAGTCGTCGCCCTGCGGCTCTGCCTCGGTGGCCTCCAGACCGTCCAGGATCTCCCGGATCACGTCCACCGCGGCGAGCACGTCGCTGACCACCTCGGGCCCGACTTCCAGCTTGCCGTCGCGCAGGAGTCCCAGGACGTTCTCCGCGGCGTGCGCGACGCCCTCGAGCCGCTGCAGGTCGAGGAAGCCGCACGTCCCCTTGATGGTGTGGATCGTCCGGAAGATGCTCTTCAGCAGCTCGGGATCGTCCGAGGATCGCTCCAGCTCCACGATCTCCCGGTCGAGCCGCGCCAGGTTCTCGGCGCTCTCGGTCAGGAACTCTCTGAGCAGATCATCCATGCCAGCGGGTCTCTCCGGGGGAAGTCGTCGGGCCCGCGGCTCGGGACGGCGCGGGGAGGTTTCGTGGGGAGTCTCGTCTCCTCGCGGGAACGACTTGAGCCCCCGGCGCGTCCTCGACGCCAGGACCCGACGCGACGCGCGGGGTGTCGTCTCGGGAGCGGGGGAGGTGCCCGTTCCGCGTTGCGGGAAGGCGTGGCCGGTGGTAGGTTCGTGAACGCTTCCCGAGCCACCCGCACGCCCGTATGCCGGATCACGCAGCCGCCTCCGACTTCCCTCTCGATCCCGAGATCTCCGACGCGGCGGGCTGGCTCCGCGACCTCGTGGAGGACCTCCCTCTGGGGATCCTCGTGCTCGACTCGGCGGGGATCGTGCGCCACGTCAACGCCGCCGAGGCGCACTGCGCCGAGCGGAGCGCGGCCGACCTCGTGGGCCGCGACTTCTTCCGGGAACTCGCCCCGGCCCTGGAGGGCGAGGGGATCGGGGAGCACTTCCGCGCCCGGGTCGACGAAGGGGTGGAGATCGAGACGGAGGGGCTCCTCCCCGCCCCGAAGGGAAACCGCTACGTCCGCCTGCTGATCCGCTCGCACCGCTGGGCGGGCCGGCCGTGGGGCCTGGTGATCGTGGAGGACCGCACCGAGCTGGTGGTGGAGCGGGAGCGGCGGACCCGGGCGGAGCGGCTCGCCGCGGTGGGCGAGCTGGCGGCGGGCGTGGCGCACGAGGTCAACAACCCGCTCGCGTCCATCAAGAGCTTCGCCCAGCTCCTGGCGCGCGAGGCCGCGGGAGAGGCCCAGCGCGAGGCGCTGGAGATCATCATCGAGGAGAGCACCCGGATCGCCGGGATCGTCGGCGAGCTGCTGAGCTTCGCCCGCCAGCACGGGGCGGGCGGACGTGAGCCGGTGAGCCTCAGCGCCGTCGCGGACCGGGTCCTCACCATCCAGCGCTACGCGCTCGAGACCGCCGGGATCGAGGTGCGCCGCGACTTCGACGCCTCCCTCTCGCCGGTGATGGGAGAGCCGGGCGCGCTCCACCAGGTGGTCCTGAACCTGGTGGTGAACGCCGAGCAGGCGCTCGCCACCGCCACGGGCTCGCGCGTCCTCATCCTCCGCACCCGCGAGTCCACGGAAGGAGTGGTGCTCTCGGTGGTGGACAACGGTCCGGGGATCCCGCGCGACCGGCTCAAGCACATCTTCGATTCCTACCACACCACCAAGCCCGCGGGGACCGGGCTCGGCCTGGGCATCTCCGCAGGGATCGTCCGCGACCACGGCGGGCAGCTGTGGGCGGAGAGCGAGGAGGGGCGCGGCACCGCCTTCTTCGTCCAGCTCCCCCGGGCCGACGCGCTCCCCGCCCCGCGCCCCCGCGCGAAGCGCGTCGTGGAGGAGGCCGGCTCCCGGAGACGTCTCCGCGTGCTCGTGGCGGACGACGAGGCCAACCTCCGCATGGCGGTCGCCCTCTTCCTGGAGCAGCGCGGCCACGAGGTGACGCAGGCCGCCGACGCCTACGAGGCCGCGCGCCTCGCGGCGGAGCGGCCGTTCGACGCGGCCCTGGTGGACGCGAGGATGCCCGGGGACGGGCTGGAGCTGCTGGAGAAGCTGGAAGAGATACCGGCCCTGCGCGGCCGCACGGCGCTGATGACGGGCGACATTGGCCGGGCGCGGACCAGCCAGGGGATCACCACCGGCCGCCCCTGCCTCACCAAGCCGTTCGACCTGGACGAGATGGCGAAGCTCGTCGAGAAGCTGGGGGCCTGAGCCGTGGAAGTCTTCGTCGCGCGCCAGCCGATCTTCGACGCGGAGGACCGCCTGGAGGGGTACGAACTCCTGTACCGGCACAGCGGCCAGGCCGTGCGCGCGGAGGGGGTGACGGTCCAGCGCATGTCCAACGACGTCCTCATCCACTCCATCCTCGGATTCGGGCTGGACCGCGTCACGGGCGGCACCCGGGCGTTCATCAACTTCTCCCGCGAGATGCTGACGGACCGCCAGTACGAGCTGCTCGACCCCACGGCGGTGATGGTCGAGCTGCTGGAGGACGTGGAGCCGGACGAGGGGACGATCGCGGCGTGCCGGGACCTGAAGGCCGCGGGGTACCGGCTCGCGCTCGACGACTTCGTCTACCGCGAGGAGGCGGAACCGCTGCTGCACGGGGCGGACGTGGTGAAGCTCGATGTGCTCGACGTCTCCCTGGCGGACCTCGCGGAAACGGTGGCGCGGCTCCGGCCCTTCGGCGTCCGCCTGCTCGCGGAGCGCGTGGAGACCCGCGAGGTGTACGACGCCTGCCTCGCGCTGGGCTTCGAGCTGTTCCAGGGGTATTTCTTCTCGCGCCCGGAGATCCTCTCCCGGCGCGAGGTCTCGCTGGAGCAGGCCAACGCGATCCGCCTCATGAACCTCCTCCGCGACACCCGCGCCACCGACGGCGAGGTGGAGGAGGCCTTCCGCACCGACCCGCTCCTCACCTACAAGCTCCTCCGAATCGTCAACTCGGCCGCCGTCGGGGGCCGTGGCGTGCAGTCCATCGGCCACGCGGTCCGGATGGTCGGGCGCGGCACCGTCTACCGCTGGCTGGCGCTCCTCTTCGTATCGTCGGTGTCGGACGGCACCGGTGTGACGGACGAGCGGGTCCTCTCCGCGGTGCAGCGGGCGCGCCTCTGCGAGGTGATCGGGGAGGCGGGGGGAAGGCAGGAAACGGCGGGACCGCTCTTCATGGTGGGGCTCTTCTCCATGCTGGACGTCCTGCTGGGCGCGCCGCTGGAGGAGCTGCTTTCGAGGATCGACCTCCTCCCCGACGTGCGCGACGCGCTGCTGCGGGGCGAGGGGCCGTACGCGGCGGCGCTGGAGCTGGCCCGGGCCTACGAGGCCGGGAGGTGGGACGAGGTGCCGGACCGTGCCGCGGCGGCCGGGGTGTCGCCGCTGGCCGTGCCGGACCTGTACCTCCAGGCGCTCGGCTGGGCGCGCGAGCGGGTGAGCGCGGTGAGCGCCTAGGAAGCGCCGGCGGCGTCGGGCACGGACGTGGGGGGCTCCGGCGGGAGGACGAAGGGGAGGAAGATGGAGATGCGGCGGTTGGTGGGATCCAGCGGGTGCTCCGGCCGCCGCAGCTCGCGGTCGGCGAGCCCCCGCACCTCCTTGATGCGCTGAGGGTCGAGCCCGGCGCCCTCCATCACCCGCCGCGCCGCGTTGGCGCGCTCCGCCGACAGCTCCCAGTTGGAGTAGCCGCCGCGCGCCCCGAAGGGCGCCGCGTCGGTGTGCCCCTCGATGACGACCGGGTTGGAGAGGAGCCTCAGCTCCTCCGCGATCACCGCCAGCGCCTTCCGCGCCGGTTCCTTCATCACCGGCGAGCCGAACGGGAAGAAGGCGTCCCCGTTCTCCCCCTCGATCAGCTCCACCCGCAGCCCATTCTCGTTCACCACGATCTCCACCCGCGCCCCGATCCCCCCCAGGCCCTGGGGCGAGTTGAGGCGGGAGAGGAGCTTCGCCTCCGCGCGCTCGAAGCGTTCCTGCTGCGCGGAGCGCATGATGAGCCGGAGCGGCGGGGACTTCACGGCGCCCGGGGAGTTGCCGGACGCGATGGGGCTGTTGCCGGTGGAGTAGCCATTCTCCTGGCCGATGGGGTTGGAGAAGTAGGACTCGATCGCCTTCTTGGTCTGCTCGTCCATCCCCAGGATCCACATCACCATGAAGAAGGCCATCATCGCCGTGACGAAGTCGGCGTAGGCCACCTTCCACGACCCTCCGTGATGGGCGTGGGCGTGGCCCTTCTTCTTGCGGACGATGACGATCTTCTTCGCGTCCCGGCCGCTCACGTCACGCCGCCTTCCTGCGGGTGAGTTCCTCGAGTTCCGAGAACGAAGGCCGGTCGCCCGGCTCGATGTTGCGGCGCGCGAACTCAACCGAGGTCATGGGCGAGTCGCCGCGGGAGAACGAGAGGAGCGCGGTGCGGATGCAGTTCATGTAGGACGCGTGGGAGCGGATGCGCCCTTCGATTGCCTGCGCGATGGGCCCCAGCACCCCGTAGGCGAGGAGGATGCCGACGAAGGTTCCCACGAGGGCCGCGGCCACCTTCGCGCCGACCTCGGACGCCGCGCCGCCGATGGAGCCCATGGTGATGATGATGCCGAGCACCGCGGCCACGATGCCGAACCCCGGCATGGCGTCCCCCACCTTGTTGATCGCGGCGGGAACGGCCATCCGCTCCTCGTGCTGCCGCTCCAGGTCCAGGTCCAGGATCTCGGAGAGGTGGTGGTCCTCCACGGCGCCGGTGAGGAGCACCTTGAGGGTGTCGGTGAGCATCGCCACCGCGTCGGGGTGGTGCATGAAGACGGGGTACTTCCGGAACAGCTCGCTCTTCTCCGGGTCCTCGATGTGCGACTCCAGCCCCACCAGCCCCTCCTTGCGGGCCGTCTGGAACACGTCGTACAGGACCTGCAGGAGTTCCGCGAACGCGGCCTGGGAGTAGGGGTTGGGCTTCAACAGGCCGAGCGTTTCCGTGAACATGCGCTTGACCACCGCCGGCGGGTTCCCGATGACGGTCGCGCCCAGACCCGCCCCGCCGATGATGATGAACTCGTTCACCTGCATCAGCACGGCGATCTGGCCGTGATGCATCACGTAACCGCCGATGATGCTGCCGAATACGACGACGAGGCCGATGATCAGGAACACGGGAGCACTCGAAACCGTGGGGAGAGTGGCCGATACTCGTTCAGTGAGGTAGTATCGGCCGGGGGACCCGGAAACTGGACCGGCCCCGGAGGACAGTACGGAACCGGAGTGAGGCGATGAGCGCAGGGAACGTGGAAGGACGCGCCGGGGAATCGGCCGGGGAGGCGTGGCTCGCGGTGGCGGACGGCCTGGTGGCGGGAGTCCACCACGCGCTCAACAACCGCCTGGGCACGATGAGCGCGCTGGCGCAGCTCGTCGCGATGGGGGGAACGCCGCGAACGGACACGCAGGCCGCGCTCCGCCAGGAGCTGGACCGCTTCGGCAGTACGCTCCGGCTGCTCGGGTTCGTGCCCCGCCGCCCCGAGGAGTCGCAGATCCCGCTCGCGCTGCCGGACCTTCTCGCCGACCTGCTGGGCCTGGCCTCCCAGCACCGCGACGTCCGCGACGTGGAGTTCGCGGTGACGGCGCCGCCGGACCTGCTCCCGGTGCTCTGTCCGGAGACGGCGCTCTCCCATGCCCTGCTGGCGCTCCTCGTTTCGGCGGGGATCGCGGCCCGGGGCGGCGGGTCGACGCGCGTGGAGGTGCGCTGCTCGGGCGACGAGCGCTTCGTGACGGTGGAGGTGGTGCCGGGAGGGAGCGCGGAGGGGGACTCGCTGCGGGACGAGGGGATCACGGCTCTCTTCGCCGCCGCCGGAGGGGAGGCGGTGGCGGCGGGCGCCGGGGTCGTCGCGCGCCTTCCCACGCTGGTGGAGGGGCGGAAGGAGTAACCTCCGCCCCGGCGAGGGGTCAGCCCGGAGCGCCCTCGCCGCCCTTCCCCTGGACGGGGATCATGTCCAGCCACTCGCTCGCGCCGGGCACGGCGCCCGCGCGGCGGTTCTCGTCGGCGATCTGGACGACGATCTCCTCGCGGAGGATGCTGACCTCGGGCGGGGCCTCGATGCCGAGGCGTACGCCCCGCCGGTCCACCGCCAGCACGACGATGCGGATCCCGCCCTCGATCAGGATGGCGTCGCCCTCGCGCCGGCTGAGAATCAGCATCGGACCTCCATGACCTGGAAGGCCGTCGAGAGATCGCGCGACCCGGCGCGGCTCGCCGCGGCGTGAAGCGCCCACGCCTCACTGCGCTGCTCGGGTCCGCCCCGATTCACCCGACTTCTCTGCCGGCCCGGTTTCTTCACTCGTCTAGACCATGTTGAGGACGGCCTGCGCCATCTCGTCCGCCGCGCTCACCAGCTTGGCCGCGGCGGCGTATGCCTGCTGGTGCCGGATGAGCAGGGTCAGCTCCTCGTCGGTGGAGACGCCGCTCACGCTCTTCCGCCTGCGGTCCGCCTGCTGGACGAGCGTATCGTGGACCGTCGCGGAGCCCTCGGCGGACCCCGCCTTCAGCGCGACCCCGGAGACGGTGCTCCGGTAGTGGTCGCCCAGCGACAGACCTCCCACGACGCCCGACGCCGTACGCAGTCCCGCCATCTCCAGGGCCAGCGAGTTGTCGCCCGGCCCGCCCTGCGTCCTCCCGACGGCGATGTAGTCCTTGTCGGCCGCCACCCAAGCGGAGAGCGCGATGTCCCGCGCCCCCGTGGTGGCCGGGTCGAAGAAGGCGATGCGGGAGCCCTGAAGCGACGGGTCGGGGTTGCTCCAGTCGGCGGAGCCGGCGAGGTCGCCCTTCTCCGACCACCCGCGCATGTGGACCTCGTTGACCTTCTCGACCATCCCCCTCGCCAGCTCGTCCAGCCGCGCCGCGGTCTGCGGGATCTCGACGTTCAGCGCTTCGAGCATGGCCCCGAGCGCGCCCCCGGACTGCGGGACCACGCTCCCGCCCTCGTGGACCGCATAGGGCGGGCCGGCGAGGGCGAAGGTCTTGCTGGAGTCGCCGTCCACGGCGGTGACGGACCCCACGTACACGGCGACGCTGCCGTCCGCCCGCTCGATGGTGCGGGTGGGCGCCAGCGCGGAGATCCGGTCGACCAGCCGGTCGCGGGCGTCGCGCAGGTCCGACGCCGTGGCGCCGCCCACCTCCGACACCTGGATCTGCTTGTTGAGGGCGGCCACCTGGGCCGTCAGGTCGTTCAGCTCGCCCAGGGACGCGCGGAGCCGGTCGGCGGTGTTCTCGCGCAGGTCTTCGAGCTGGCTCGCGTAGTTGTTGAGCACGAACGCCACGTGCGCGCCCCGCTGCTGCACCACGCCCCGCGCGGTGGGGTTGGCCGGGTGGCTCGCCAGGTCGCTCCAGGCGGACCAGAAGGCGTCCATGGCGGAGGAGAGCCCCCGCTCGGTCGGCTCGCCGAAGATCCCCTCCACCTGCTGGAGGAGGTCCCGCCGGAACCCGAACTCGGCCGCGCTCGCGGCCTCCCGCCGGAAGCCGTCGTCCAGCAGGGCGTCGCGGACGCGCCCCACGTCGCGCACCACCACCCCCGTCCCCAGCGCACCCCACTGGGTGCGGGAGGCGATCCCAGCCTCCATCGTCAGCCTCTGGCGGGAGTACCCCTCCACCTCGGCGTTGGCGATGTTCTGCGCGGTGACCTGGACCGCGAGCTGGTGTGCGGTAAGGGCGCTGCGCGCGGTGCTGAGGATGCTCCCGATGTGAGGCACGGCTACCCCCGCGTGTCGAGGAGGAACCCGCCGCGGGGCTCGTCCCGGGGCGCCCCTCCCTCCGGGGCGTACAGCGGGCGAGGGTCCGGACCGCCGCAGAGGGCGCGGACGTAGTCGTCCCCGGCGGCGAGCGCCTGCCGGAGCACGCGGCGGTTCACCTCCACCTCGCGCGAGAGCACCACGGCGGCGGCGCGGAGGTCGTCCAGCGCCTCGCGGAGCGCGGTGGGGACCGCGGGACCCAGCACCGCCTCCAGCTCGCGCACGTCCATCTCCTCGGAGCCGCCCAGGAGGAGGTTGAGGGAGCGGCGGCGGCGGCGAGCCTCGTTGAGGGTCAGGAGCACGCGGTGCGTGGCGAAGACGCTGTCGTCCACCGCCTGGAGGTCGTCCGCCGCGACGGAAGCCCGCTGCCTCCGCATGATCGCCACCAGCTCGTCCAGGAGACGGCGCTCGGAACGGAGGGCGTCCGCCAGTGCGTCGAGGGTGCCCCCGGGGGAGCGCTGCGCCGCGGGAGCGGACGCGGTCTGCTGCGTCATGGCTTTACCTTTCCGGTTGCGTCGGTCGCGGCCTGCGGCGCGCCGGTGGCGTCGATGGCGCCCCGCAGCTGGCGGTAGAGGGCGTCCGCGATCCCTCCGTCTCCCCACGTCTCGGGGAGCGCCCCGGCGAGGTGCTGGTCCAGCATCCCCGTGAACATCTCCTCCCCGCTCCCCCCGTCCACGACCCCTTCGCGCGGGACGGTCTCGCGCATGGCCTTGAAGAGCTGCTCCACGAACACGCCCTCGAGCTGCCGCGCGGCCTGTCTCAGCCTCGCCTCCTCGCCGCCCGGAGGCGGAACCGCCGCGCCGACGCCGCCGACCGTCATCGGATCACCACCTCGGCGGAGATCGCGCCCACGGCCCGGAGCGACTCGAAGATCCCCGCGATCTCGCCGGGAGGCGTCTGCACGGCGTGGAGCGCGGCCGCGACCGCCTGCACCGAGGTGCCGGCCGGGACCATCACGCCACCGGGCGAGCCTCCGGTCTCCTCGCCCACCGTGAGGGTCACTGCGCCGTGGCTCACGGTCGCCGCGCCCACCTGCATGTCGCCTCCCGCGACCACGGTACCGTCGCGTCCGTCGATCACCAGCCGGTTGGGCCGGTCGGGGCGGACGCGGAGGTCGCCGATGCGGGCGAGCACCGTGGCACGGTCGTCGTTCCCCTGCAGCGCGAGCGCCACCGCCCCCGGGTCCTCCACCCGGGCGCTCCCGTCGCCGAGTTCCTGGTTCACCGCCGCCGCGATGCGGGCCGCGGTACCCAGGTCCGGCTCGCGCAGCACCAGGCGCGACTGCGAGGCGAAGGCGGGGCGCGGGATGTCGCCCTCCAGCAGCCCGGCCTCGGGGGCGCGCGCCGTGGTCTCCACCGCGTACGAGCCGCGCGCGGTGCCTCCGTCGCTGATCATCAGCGCCCCCTGCGCGGTGGCGACCGGCACCCCTCCGGCCTCGGCGACGAGCGGCGTCATCCAGAGCACTCCGCCGCGAAGCGACCGGGCGTCGCCCACCGAGGACACGTGGATGGGGAAGCGCGCCCCCGGACGAAGATACGGCGAGATCTCCGCCGTGACGAGGACCGCCGCCACGTTGCGGGTGCGGAGGACTTCGGCCGGGACCTCCACGTCGAAGCGCCGCAGCAGGTTGGCTACGGACTGCACCGTGTGTCCCGCGCCCCGCGACCCCATCCCCCGGTCGCCCGTGCCGTCCAGGCCCACCACGATGCCGTACCCCACCAGCCGCACGGGCACGGTCGCGTCCCCCAGCGTCAGGTCGCGGATGCGCGCGTCCTGGGCCTCCGCCCGGCCGGCTCCGCCGAGCAGCGCCAGCGCGAGCAGCGCTGCCCGGCCGATCCGTAATGCGCCACCGGATCCCGGGATCATGGCCACAACGCCCCCAGGATCCGCGTTACGATCCCGCTCTTCGGCTTGCCGAGGCTGCCCCGCGAGCCGTAGACGAGCTGCGCGTCGGCGACGCGCCACGACTCCACCGTGTTGTTGGGCCGCACGTCCTGGGGGCGGACCCACCCCACGAACGTCACCTCTTCGCGGTTCCGGTCCACGTTGACCAGCTTGCTCCCGCGGATCCTCATCAGGCCGTTGGGGCCGACGGAGTCCACCCGGACGCTCAGCTCGCCGCGGAAGCGGTTGGTGCGGACCGCCTCGCCGCGCTGCCGGGACTCCCCGGAGCTGGCGGTGCCCACCGCCGCGCCGGTGGCGGGGACCGAGGACGCCAGGCCGGTGCCGGAGACGCCCAGGTCCATGTCGCGGCGGCGGCTCTCGCTGGCGACGTTCCCCTTGTTGGCGGAGGCCACCGTGTACTCGTCCACCAGCACCGTGATGACGTCGCCGACGGAGTACCCGCGCCGGTCGGAGGTCCACGACTGGCGGACGGGCCGCTGCCCCGCGTCGTCGGTCTGCGCGAGCGCGGGAAGGGGCGCGGCGAGGACCGCGGCGCCGGCCAGGAGCAGTACGGCGGGTGAGGATGGAATCTTCATGCAGGATACCTCCGTGTTGCTATCGGATGCGGACCCGGCCGGGGGCTTCTGCCACCCCCTCCAGCTTCCGCTTCGTGTCGATGCGGACGGACACCCGTTCTCCGCGGCTCGCGGACCCGAGCGCCGTCCCCCGTACCTTCAGCTCCACACCGCCGCCGCTCCACAGCACCTCCGTCTCCTCCCCGGAGCGGACCAGCAGCGGCGGCCCCACCGCGGGCTCCCGGAGCGGCTCCCCGGAGGCGATCAGCCGCCGCGCCGTCCACCCCGCGCCCGGGGCCTCGCCCCGCTCGCGGGGCGGCCCCCACTCGGTGACCGGCGCCACCCGCACGTCCTCCGCTTCGAGCACGGCGCCGCGGGCGACCTCCCGCGCGGCGACTACGACGCGCGACTCCACCCCCGCGCGGACCCGCAGGCGGGCGGGCGCGGCACCGCCGCCGTGCGTCCCCAGCGAGACCGTCCACCACCCCCCGGAGCCCGTCCCCTGCAGCCGGAACGGCGCTTCCGCGTCCAGCGGCGCCGCCACGGCGGAGGGCCACTCCAGCCGCACCACGGCGGCCGGCACCTCCCAGCGCTCCGCGACCGCCTGCGCGATCCTCGCCGCCAGGGCGCGAGGAGGCGCCCACTCCGCCGGCCCCGCCGCGGTGTCCGCCGGAGCGCCGGCCAGGGCGAACGCGAGGAGGAGCGTGAGCTTCATCCTACCGCACCATGGAGTTGGCGATCTCGGCCATCTGTTCGCTGTTCCGGATGGCCTTGGAGTTGATCTCGTAGGCGCGCATGGAGGTGATCATGTCCACCATCTCCTGCACGATCTCCACGTTGCTCCCCTCCAGCGCCCCCTGCAGCAGCCGGCCCATCCCGTCCTCCTGGGGGAAGCCCAGGATGGCCTCGCCGGAGGCGGGGGTCTCGGAGTACAGGTTCTCCCCCAGGGAGAGGAGGCCGGACGGGTTGACGAAGCGCGCCAGCTCGATCCTCCCGATCTCCTCCTGGTCGGCCCGGTCTGCGCGTTTCACCGTCACCACGCCCGTGCGGGAGATGCTCACCTCCGAGGCGTCGGTGGGGACCCGGATCCCGGGGACCACGGTGTAGCCGCCCTGCGTCACCAGGGTGCTCTGGTCGGAGATGGCGAAGCTCCCGTCGCGCGTGTACGCCGTCGCGCCGCTGGGAAGCTGCACCTGGAAGAACCCGTCTCCCTCGATGGCGAGGTCGAGCGAGCGCTGCGTGGTCTCGATGGGTCCCTGCGCGTGGAGCCGCTGCACGGACGAGAGGTGCGTACCCCGCCCCACCTGGATCGCCGGGATCGTCTGGTTCTCCGGCGCGCCGACCGTCGCGGGCCCCTGCACCGTCTGGTAGAGCAGGTCCTCGAAGTGCGCGCGGCTGCGCTTGAAGCCCGTGGTGTTGACGTTCGCCAGGTTGTTGGCGATCACCTCGGAGCGGACCTGCTGGGCCATCATCCCCGAGGCCGCGGTACGGAGCGCTGGATCCATGTGAGTGAGTGCGTTGCGGGGTGAGGGGGACCGGCCGTCAGACCGGCTTCCCGATCTCGTTGGAGATCGTCTGCCGGACGCCGTCCAGCGTGGTGACCGTCTTCTGCACGGCGGCGTAGGCGCGCTGGACCGAGATCATGTCCACCAGCGACCCCACGGTGCCGACGTTGCTCTCCTCCAGGAAACCCTGGCGGACCTGGCGCTCCGCGACGTCCGCGGGCGCCCGTCCCATCGGAGGGACGAAGAGGGTTCCGGCCTCGTGTTCGAGCCGCGCGCCCGGGGGCGCCATCTCGATGCGGAGCCTCGCCACCTCCCTGCCGTCCACCCGGAGGACGCCCTCCCGGTCCACGGCGACCGATGCTCCCTCCGGGAGCACCACCGGCCCGCCCTCGCCCATGAGCGCGTTGCCGGAGCCGTCCACCACCTGGCCCATCTCGTCCAGCCGGAAGGAGCCGCCGCGGCTCCACCGCTCGCCGTTCGCCGTGTCCACCACGAGGAAGCCGGGGCCGTCCAGGGCGACGTCCAGCGGGGACCCGGTGGGCTTCAGCGTCCCGGGGCGCAGGTCGGTGGCGGTGTCGGCCACGGGGAGCGCGTCGTCGATCATCCGCGCGAACACGCGCTGGCCCTTGAAGCCGTCCGTCGAGACGTTCGCGAGGTTGTGCGCCGCGACCTCCTGGCGGCGCTCCCAGTAGCGGAGCGCGCTCGCCGCGCTCGCGAAGCCGGGGATCTTCATGCGGCCCTCCGCGCGCCCCGGTGGACGGCCGGGCCCCGCAGGAGCAGCGCGACCGCGTCCTGGGAGAGGCCGGTGCGCCGGGCGATCTCCGCGGGGGCGGCGCCCCGCGCGGCCAGGGAGCGAGCCCGCGCCGGGCGATCTCCGCCCCGGGGGGCGCGGGAGAGGTAGAGGGCGACCAGCGCCGCGGCCGCCAGCGTCGCGCCGAGGGCGGCGAGCGGCACCCCGGCCGCCTCCCACCCTCCTCCCGGAAAGAGCCCCGCCAGCGTCTCCGCGACCGCGGCCCGCAGTCCCGCCGTCACGCGACCCTCTCCCGCAGGGGGGCCAGCTCGCCGCGCAGGCGCGAGAGCGCCTTGGAGCGGATCTGGGACACGCGCGACTCCGTGAGTTCGAGGATGGTGGCGATCTCGTGGAGCTTCAGCTCCTCGTAGTAGTAGAGGGTCAGGACGATCCGCTCCTGCTCCTTGAGCCGGAGGATGGCGTCGCGGAGGATCTCCGCCTCCTGCCCGTGGTTCAGGCGATCCTCGATGTCCTGCTGCGTCTCCCCGGCGAGGAACTCCGCCGGGGCCAGCGCACGGCCGTCGCGGTCGTCGGAGGAGCGGTCGTCGAGCGGGACGTGCACCGTCCCCTCCACGTCGCCGCTCCAGCGCCAGAAGGTGTCCATGTCGATCCCCAGGTGCTCCGCGATCTCCCGGTCGTCCGGCGCCCGCTTCAGCACGCGCATCAGCGTCTCGCGCGCGGCGGTGATCTCGCGCGTCTTCCTGCGCACCGACCGGGGCACGTGGTCCTGGCGGCGCAGCTCGTCCAGGATGGAGCCGCGGATGCGGGGGGCGGCGAAGGTGCTGAACGCCAGCCCCCGAGAGGTGTCGAAGTGGTCCAGGGCGTTCATCAGCCCCATCGTCCCCGCGCTCACCAGCTCGTCGAAGTCGACGTCCACGGTGAGGGTGCGGGACACCTGGCGGGCGACGTGGTGCACCAGCCCGAGGTGCTCGGTCAGGAGCCGCTCGCGCGCGACGGGATCTCCGCTCTCCCGGGTTCTCCCGAGCGCCGTCGTCGTGTCCATGGTTCCAGGTCTCCGTCGAGGAAAGTGCTCAATGGGTGCCGGGTCCGAACCGATCGTTCCCGCCCTATGGAAGGGCATGCCCCGTACCGCTCGAGCAGGCCGATTCCATTCCGAAATACGCACCTCACAAAACCCTGTCGATTCACACCTTACGCCGATCCACCCCCGATCTCCCGCGCACTCCCGGCAAGGGAAAAAGGCGCTACGCGGCAGAATCTTCCGTCCGGGGAGGGGTCCGTTTTGCCGCCCGCGTCGCGGCGGCTACCCCCGGGTCCCGCGCGAGGCGTGACCGAAGGCGGACGCCAGGCGGGCCGCCACCTCGTCCAGGGCGTCCGCCACCGGGGAGGCCGTCGCCGCGTCCTGCAGGAGCATCCCCGCCCCGACGCCCGCCCGCAGCGAGGCGTCCTCGGGAACGGACCCCGCCAGGGCGACCGTGCGAGCCAGGAACGCCTCTGTGCCGGCGCGGAGGTGAGCCCACGCCGCGCCCGCGCCGTCCGCGTCGGCGGCGTTCAGCAGCACCTCCACCGGGAGCCCGGGAGCGCGCAGGTGGGCGGCCTTGAGGAGGGCGTACGCCCCCGCAAGGGAGATCCGCTCCGGCGTGGTCACCGCGAGGAGGAGCCCCGCCCCGGACGCGCACGCGGCAAGCACCGGGTCCAGCCGCGAGCCGCCGTCCACCACCACCAGGTCGTAGCGGTCGTACAGGGAGGACACGCGGCGGAAGAGGACGCGCCGCTCGGCGGGCGACAGGGGCTCCGAGCCCTCGGCGTCTCCGCCGGGGAGGAGGTGGAGCGTGTCCGCCAGCGGGACCACGAGGTCCTGCGGCTCGACCCCGCCCCCGCGCAGGGAGGCGAGGGTGCCTCGCGGCTGCGCGCCGAGGAGGAGGTGGAGCGCGCCGATCCCCTCGGCCGCGTCCACCAGGAGCACTTCGCTCCCGCGGCTGGCGGCGCACAGCGCCAGGAGCGCCGCCGCGGTGGTGGTGCCCACCCCGCCCTTGCCGCTCCCGACCACCACGACGTGCGAGTGCTCGATGTCCTGCGAAACGGGCAGGCGGCCGGCGGTGTGGAGGCGCATGGCCTCGGCCTGTGTGCTCACGCCGCCTCCCGGGAGGGTCCGCCCGTGAGGGAGGCCACGATCCGCGGCCCCGCGGGGCGAAGGTCTTCCGGGATCTCCTGCCCGTCCGCCGCCCAGCGAGCCGGAAGCTCCATCGCCAGGGCCAGCTCGGCGACGCCCGTCTCGCCCGGCACCTCGTCCAGCTTGGTGAGGAGGAGGTGGGTCGCCCCGAAGGCGTCGAACGCGTCGCGGAACGCCATCGCCACGTCGGTCCGCACGGTGGCGGGGACCACCAGGTGGGTCTCGTCGGGCGCCACGGCGGCCAGGATTCCCCGCCACCCCTCGTTCAGCTCGCGCGAGCGGGAGCTCCGTCCCGGGGTGTCCACCAGCACCACGTCGCAGCTCCGCAGCCGCTTCAGCGCCTCCGGCACCTCGCGCGCGTCGTACACCGCCTCCAGGGGGAGGCCGGCGACCTCGGCGTAGGTCCCGAGCTGTTCCAGCGCGCCCGCCCGGTAGGTGTCCAGGGTGAGAAGCCCCACCCGCTTCCGCCCGAAGGCGCCGGCGTGCGTCGCCAGCTTCGCCAGCGTGGTGGTCTTCCCCGCCCCCGTGGGTCCCACCAGCGCCACCACGTACGGCCGGGCGCTCCCCCGCGCGGGGAGCGCCCCCGGCTCGATCTGCCGGCGCAGCCGCTCCACCTCTCGCGCAGCGGCGGCGGTGACCTCCACCACGGTCCCGCCCCCCTCGCGGAGCACGCGCGTGCGGAGCACCAGCGCGTCGTCGCCCAGGACGGCGGTGGCGCGCGCCGTCACGCTCCCCAGGTCGGGGCCACGAAACGTCTCCAGCCTCATTCAGACACCTCCCAGGTCGCGACGGCGTCCAGCCCCACCTGCGGCGGAAGCTCTCCCAGCGAGACCACTGGGAGGCCGGGGAGCACCGGCTCCACCAGCCGGCGGATCCCCACGCGCAGCGAGGGCGGGGTGATGAGCGGCAGCATCTTCCCTTCGGCGGTGTGCACCCCGGTGAGGGTGTTCAGGTCGCGGAGGAGCCCGGCCAGCGAGTCGGGATTGAGGAGGTTCATCCCGTGCTGCTGGCCCGGACGCGGCGAGAAGAGCCCCATGAGCGACGCCTCCAGCCTCGGTCCCACGGTGATGCCGCGGACGGTGCCGTCCGCGTCCATGTACTGCCGGGCGATGACGTTGCCCAGCGAACGGCGGACCTGCTCGGTGAGCGCCTCGGGGTCCTTGGTGGTCTCCGCCGCATCGCCGAGCGCCTCCAGGATGGTGACGAGGTCGCGGATGGGGACGCGCTCGCGGAGGAGGCGTTGCAGCACCCGGTGGAGCGTCCCGAGCGACACCTTGGCCGGGAGGATGTCCTCCACCAGCGCGGGGTGCGTCCGCTTGAGCGTCTCCACCATCTCCTGCACGTCCTGCCGCCCCAGCAGCTCCCCGGCGTTGGCCTTGAGCACCTCCATGAGGTGCGTGGCGACCACCGTGGAAGGCTCCACCACCACGTAGCCGTACGACTCCGCGTCCAGCCGGCGGTTGGCGGAGATCCAGCGCGCGGGCATCCCGAAGCTGGGATCCACCGTCTCCAGCCCCTCGACCGGCGCGATCACCCCTCCGGTGTCGAGCGCCATCAGGAAGCGCGGCATCACCTCGCCCCGCGCCACCTCGGCGCCGCGGAGCTTCAGCACGTATTCGTTGGCGGGAAGGCGGATGTCGTCGCGGATGCGGATGGCGGGGACCAGGATCCCCAGCTCCTGCGCGGCCTGCTTGCGGAGCAGCCCGATGCGCTCCAGCAGGTCGCCCCCCTGCCGCTCGTCCACCAGGGGGATGAGGGCGTAGCCCACCTCCAGCTCGATGGGGTCCACCTGGATCAGGTCGTGCATGGGATCCGGCGTGGCGGGAAGCTCCTTCTGGCGCTCCGCCACCTCCACCTCCTCGGCCCGCAGCACCCGCGCCTTCTCCGCCGCCGTGGCCGCCCGCGCCAGCAGGGCCGTCCCGCCGCCCAGTGCCAGGAAGGGGAGCATGGGGAGCCCCGGCGCCAGCCCGAACGTGGTGAGCACCCCGGCGGAGATCCACAGGGCGCGCGGGTGGGCGGAGAGCTGGGAGGCGAGGGTGGGGCCCATGCGCGTCCCGCCGCCCGCGTTGGTCACCATGATGCCGGCGGCGGTGCTGACCACCAGCGCCGGGATCTGCGAAACCAGCCCGTCGCCCACGGTGAGGATGGTGTACTGCGAGAGCGCCCGCTCGAAGGGCATCCCACGCTGCACCACGCCGATGAAGAAACCGCCGACCAGGTTGATGGCGGTGATGAGGAGCCCGGCGATGGCGTCGCCCTTCACGAACTTCCCGGAGCCGTCCATGGCCCCGTAGAAGTCGGCGGCGCGGGAGATCTCATCGCGGCGCCGGCGCGCCTCCGCCTCGTCGATGAGCCCGGCGCCCAGGTCCGCGTCGATCGCCATCTGCTTCCCCGGCATGGCGTCCAGGGTGAAGCGTGCGGCCACCTCGGCGATGCGGCCGGCGCCCTTGGTGATGACAATGAAGTTGATCCCCACCAGGATGAGGAAGAGCACGATGCCGACGGCGTAGTTGCCGCCGATGACAAACTCGCCGAACGCCTTGATTACGTCGCCCGCGTGCCCCTCGGCCAGGATGAGCCGGGTGCTGCTGACGTTGAGCCCCAGCCGAAAGAGGGTGAGCAGGAGGAGGAGCGACGGGAAGGACGAGAACTCCAGCGGGTCGGTCGTGTAGACGGCGGCCAGCAGCACCACCAGCGAGATCCCGATGGAGAGCGCCAGGAGGAGGTCGAGCACGATCCCCGGGAGCGGGATCACCAGCAGCCCGATGACCAGCACAACGGCGATCGCGAGCCCCACCTCGGCGTTGCGGCGGAAGGGTCCCTCCACCGCGAGCGCGGCCGAACTCATGCCACGCTGCTCCCCGACCAGCCGTTGCGCGCGCGGCGCTGGCGGATCACGAAGGCGAGCACCTCGGCGACGGCGACGTACAGCTCCGCGGGGATCATCTGCCCCACCTTCGCGCTCGCCAGGAGGGCCCGGGCGAGCGGCTTGTTCTCCATGGTGGGCACGCCGCTCTCGCGGGCGAGGGCCTTGATGCGCTCGGCCACCTTGCGCTGCCCCATGGCGAGGATCACGGGCGCGGGTGCGGTCTCGGGGTCGTACTTGATCGCCACGGCGATGTGCGTCGGGTTGGTGATCACCACGTCCGCCTTCGGGACGTCCTTCATCATCTGGCCGCGGGCCAGCTGCCGCGCGACGCTCCGCATGCGGGCCTTGAGCATGGGGTCGCCGTCGCTCTCCTTCGCCTCGCGCTTCACTTCTTCCTTGGTCATCCGCAGCTGGCTCTGGTGCTGGCGGTACTGGAAGAAGTAGTCGACGCCGGCGAAGGCGAGATAGGCGAAGCCGGCGGTGCGCAGCAGGTCCAGCGAGTACCGCCGGACCACCTCCAGGAAGGCCACGGGAGACCGCTGGGAGAGCGTAACGATCTCCGGCCAGGCGTCGCCCAGGGAGCCGTAGACGGCGAGGGCGACGATGCCGAGCTTCGTCAGCGACTTCGCCAGCTCCATCCACGGCTGCACGCCCAGCATGCGCTTGGCGTTGGTCATGGGGTCGATACGCTCCCACTTGGGCGCCAGCGGCTTCACCGTGAGGACCCCCCGCGCCTGCGACGCGGCCACCGCCAGCCCGATCCCGCCCATCGCCAGCAGGAAGGCGGAGAGCGCGGCGAGCGTCTTCCACCCCGTCTCCCGGATCAACGCCACGGCGCCCCCGGCGTCCAGCGCGTGCGTTCCCATGGTGGCGAGCCCCGCGCTCATCCCGGAGGCGAGCATCTCCCCGAGCGTGGCGCCCAGCGCGTTCAGCACCACGGCGGAGCCCAACAGGAGCACCGCGGTGTTCAGCTCCTGGCTGCGGGGGATGCGCCCTTCCTGGAGCGCCTCCTCCCGCTTCTTCGAAGTGGGTTCTTCGCTTTTCTCCAGGTCGCTTTCTTCGGCCACGTCAGCGCCGCCCCGACAGGGCGCCCAGGAGGTGCGTGAGGGTCGCGTCGTACGCGGAGGCCCACCCGTTGAACCAGGTGGCGATGAGCGGGATCGACGCGGCGAGCGCGAACAGCCCGATCCCGATCTGCACCGGGAAGGCGACGGAGAGGACGTTCAGCGAGGGCGCGGCGCGGCTCAGGATGGCGAGCGCCGCGTTGGCGATCAGCACGGCGGCGAGCACCGGCGCGGCGAAGCGGACTCCCAGCCCGAACAGCGTCCCCCCGAGCGAGACCATCGCCCCCAGCCCCGCCTGCGCGTCCACCGGGGAGCCCACGGGGATGTAGCGGAGGCTGGCGGCGACGGAGTCGATCATCAGCAGGTGCGCGTCGAAGGCAAGGAGGAGCGAGACGGCGAAGAGCTGCATGAAGTGCCCGAGGACGGGCACGGACTGCTGGCTGAGCGGATCGAGGACGGCGGCCCCGGAGAGGCCGATCTGCGCCGTCATCAGGTCGCCTGCCACCTCCGCTGCCCCGACCACCACCGCGGCTCCGAACCCGATGGCGAACCCCACCAGCGTCTCGGCGATCATCGCCTCAGGGGTGACGCGCGGCACCGTGCCGGGGACGATCGCGGCGACCGGGACCAGCACGAGCGCGAGCACCACCAGCAGGGCGGTCCGCACCATCATCGGCACGGTCCGGGCGGAGAAGACCGGCGCGATCAACACCAGCCCGCCCAGCCGAGCGGCCAGGAGGACGAGGACGGCGGGCGCCCCGGGAGCGAACAGGTCGAAGCCGGCGGCGGTCACGAGATCAGCGTGGGAAGGCTGCGGAACAGCTCGACCGTGTACTTCACCATCATCTGCAGCATCCAGGGGAGGGCGAGCAGGAAGACGACGCCGACGGCCAGGAGCTTGGGGACGAAGGAGAGCGTCTGCTCCTGGATCTGGGTGACGGCCTGCACCACGCTGATGATGAGCCCGACGCCCAGGGCCACGAGCAGGAGCGGCCCGGCGACCAGGAGTGCGAGCATCACCGCGTTGCGTGCGAGGTCCACCACCAGGACGTGCGACATCGTAGACTTCTCTCGGGTTCCGGGCTCGGGGACGACAGGGGTGACGCACATGGGAAAGGGCACGCCGCGTTCCATACGCGACGTGCCCTTCCACTGCAACTTACCACAGAGGCTAAGCAGCTCATCTACAACATCTTACCCCATCTCTCACAGGGTTCTCTACAAGCCGTCTGCGGGCGGGTAAATCCGGCACAGCGGCAGATTCTTCCGGGAGGGAGTGGGCGTGATTTTCCGTGACGCGGAGACTTTCCGTCGGTTGCCGGGTGGGTGAAGACACGTACGTCTACCTCTTCCTGTGCACCGGAGCAGGGGGGAGGCAGGTTGTGGCCTTCGACCCTCCATCACCGACGCCGTTGACGGCCCTGAAAGGGCTCTCGCATCTTGTCGTGACGGTGGATCCTTATCACGACGCGGCTTCTCTCGTGCTCGCCCTCGTCCCCACTTCGAATTCCCAGTTGAAACCCACGAACGAGTCCGCGCGCTCGGGCACGAAGCAGGTGGATCCGCGCCGCCCATCGCTGCTTTGCCTCCTCGCTCCCGTACCGGCGCTTGCGCTGGGCATTCTCGTCATGCAGGCGTCGGACGTGCCCATAGCCGTGTGGGGTCAGAACATGGCCGCGTGGACGGCGGGTACGCTCCTGTGCCTCGGAATGCGGCGGCCCCGGAACTCACCCCCGCTTCGGACGTGGACCACCCTCGTCATCGTGCTCACGCTGGGGGCGTTGGCGACCACGCTCCTCGATCCGGGACTGGAAGGAGTTCACCGGTGGGTGAAGCTCGGTCCGGTGCGCCTCCACGCCGCCGCGGTCGTCCTGCCCCTCCTGCTCGTCGCGCTGGAGGCCCTGTCCCGAGCGGGTCGATGGTGGACTTCCGCCCTCCTCGCAGTGGGCGTGGCGCTCGTCCTGTTCCTCCAGCCCGACGCCGCACAGGTCACGGCCTTCATGGCAGCGGCGATCATCCTGCTACTCCCGAGGACTCGTGGGAGCGTGCCGCGGCTGATCGGCCTATTACCGTTGCCCGTCCTCGCCGGTCTGGCCTGGCGAAGGGAGGATCCGCTCGCGGCGGTACCCCATGTAGAAAGGATCGTCGAGCTGGCCGCGGGCCTGGGAACCGGATGGGGTGTGGCGGCGGTAGCTTCGCTCCTGCTGCTCCCCGCCCCGTTCTTTCTCGCCGGGCGGAGCATCGGAGGCCACAGGGGCCTCGCGCTGGGTACGTACGTGACCATCACGCTGCTCGCCCCTCTCACGGGGAACTTCCCCGTCCCGGTCATGGGCTACGGCGTGTCCCCCATCATCGGGTATCTCCTGGGCCTTGGCATCTTCCTGCGCACCGCCGCTCTCCGGGAGGAGTCGGGGCGGCATTCCCCCGCCCACGGAGACGGGGCAGTGCCACTGTCCGTATGATCACGCCTCGTGAAGGCTGACAGGCGCTGCTCACGATAGCCCGCTCCCGGAGCCGTCGCCAGCTGACCCTCCAACTCAGCCGCGCAGGGCTGAGCTGGACTATGGACTTGCTCCGTCACCTCGGCCCGGCGTCCGCTACAGCCACGGGTTGGTCGGCGTTTCCGGCACTGAAAAGCCAGACGAGCGCCGCGCAGTGGAGCGCAACGGTGGCCCAGAACACGAGCTGGAACGTCGCCTTGCGCGTCTTGTGCCGCAGGCGATCCTGCGCGAGCAGCCCCCCGGGCCAGCCGCCGAGCAGGTTCGCCAGGTGAAGCGTCCGTTCCCTGGTGCGCGTCTTTCCGCTCCGGGCCGCACGCTTGTCGTGGCGGTAGAGCATGAAGGCCACGCAACTCATCACACCGTAGCCTGCCAGGATCGGGAGCGGAACCACGCCTCTTCCCCATCCGACCAGCAGGGCAGCGAGGGATACGGCGGCAGCAACGGTTCGCCATCCCGCGCTCCCGGATCTCCGGGCGGTCATCATCTGCGAATGTACGGTCCTGGCAGAGGGTAAGCGGATGCGGCGGCGGCCAGGCGCGGAGTGCTCGGCGGGATGCGCCGTAGACCTGCCCCTCACGCAACTGCCCGACAACCCGGCGGCCCTGAATGCAGGGTACCCGGCCCCGCGCCGCCGCGAACGCAGGTCAGGTGTTGCGGATGCCGGAATTCGCGGTGAGTTCCTGCACGATCGCCTGCACGTCGAGCCTCCGGAGCGCGCTAAGCGCGGCTTCCCATCGGCCTTCGGCGCAGAGACCCTGAACGCCCGCGTCCTCGTATGCCGCCGCCGCGGCTCTGAGACAGGCGTCACGCACGTGCTCCGCAACCTGCGATGATCCGTCCATGACGCACCCGTGCGGCCTACCCTGTGCCGGTGAGTGGACCGGCGGCTCCGGCCGGAGGGTTCTCCGCCGGAGCCGGACCGAAGAGATACACCTCGTCCTCGTCGCCTGCGAGCTGGACCGCCCGCTCCAGTCCGAGGCCGAGCTTCTGCAGGAGCCGGATGGAGGCGTGGTTCTCCGGCGATACGATCGCCACGATGCGGGAGAGGCCGAACTCCTGCCTTCCGTGCTCCAGGGTTGCTCTCGCGGCCTCGTATGCGTAACCGTGCGAGCGGAACTCCGGGAGGAAGGCGAAGCCTACGTCCACGTCGTCCAGAGTGTCTCGCTTGATCAACCCGCAGATCCCGATGGGCACCCGACTCTCCCGCAACTCGACGCAGTAGAGCCCGAAGCCGACCAGACCGTACATCGCAATCGGCCCCTGGAGGAGGTAGGTGCGCGCGTCCTCGAAGGTGCGGACGCCCCGATCTCCGATGTACCGGATCCAGTCTGCATCGTTCACCAGCGCGAAGATGAACTCGGCATCCTCCACCGAGAGCCGGCGGAGGACCAGGCGATCGGTTCGCATCACGTCCAAGATCGACACTCCCGAAGGAAGGCGAGCCCAACCAGAAATCGAGCGACTGGGTTTCCGACCATCACGCGGCCCATCTTCTGCCCGGGCCGGCGGAGGGGCCGCGTTTCAGCAGATCAACATGGCACCGCCCGGGTGGCTGGACCAGCTCCGCGACACCGGATGCCTCCACCCGAACCTTCGCACGGAACAGGTCCTCGCCGGCGGTGTCCGTCGCAGCGTGCTCTTCCACGACGGGCGACGCCCCGGGGATCCGGGATTCGACAGCCGGCAGCGCGTCCGGCACCCCTCCGCATCGGGCAGGGTGCCGACCACGACGGCCTTACCACCTGCCCGTCCCACGAAAGATCACCCGGAGCTTGTCGCCCCGGGCGGTCCTTTCATCCGGCGACGGATCAGGCCCGCTCGTAGAAGGGGGGCGGCTCGATCCCCAGGGCCCGCAGGTAGACGTAGCCCTGGCCGCGGTGATGGACCTCGTTGTCGATGACGTAGAACAGGAGGTCGTAGACCGGCCCCCCCCACTGGCCGAAGGCCATCATGGTCTCCTGGAAGCGCTCCGCAGGAATCTGCTTCCACAGCTCGTCGATCTGCGCCGTTCCTTCGTCCCAGAGCCGCAGGACCTCCTCCTTGGGACGGGCATCGCGGGAGTTCGACGTCTCCCACTCGCCGGTCGCCACGCCCCGGATGAAGGGAGCGGCCATGCTGACCATCTCCATGGCGAGCGCGCCGAAGGGACGCATGGAGCCCACGGAGAAGGTGAAGAGCTGGCCCTCGGGAAACGCGTCGATCACGCGGCGGGTCAGCCGGCGGTGCCCCTGCCAGTGCTCCAGCAGGGCCTCGGGGGTGACGACCCGGGCGGACGGGGGGGATTCGATGGACACGATGGGCCTCCTGGGTTAGGATCCATGCTCGACGGACGGAACCGATGTTCGGCGTTTTTTCGGTCCGACGCAGAAATTATCCGGCCTCTCCCCCGCCCCGCAAGATCGCGGTCCGGATGTGACAGGACGGGCGGGTGTGTCGTCCCTCCCGCACGAGTGGTACGATCCCGACGGGCCCGGTTTCGTCTCGCTGGCACTCCCCGTGCTCGCCCCTCGGCGTCCGCCGCCCGGTCCCCCGTCGAACGATCCGCCCTCGCACCACCCGCGAAATGCCGCCGCCGGAAACCGTGCTGGACGTTCGCTGCCCCCGCTGCGGGGGGCGCGCCACCTTCGAGGAGCCGTTCGAATTCCGCACCACCCCGGACGCCGACGCGGCCGAATCGCGGCCGGTTCACCGGTGGGGCGGGTGGTACGTCCGGGAGAAATTCCCCTCCGTGATCCGGTGGAAGGCGCCGAGAGGGCCCAGCCAGTTCCTTCAGACGGGCGGCACCCCCGGCAACTCCGGCGCCTACCGCCTGCGGCATCGCGGGGTGGTGCGCTGCAGGGAGTGCCATCACGTGGGCGCCCACGTGCTCTGCTGGGCGAGGGACGCCTACTTCGCCTGGGACATCCGGGGCGTCCGGCTGTGGGCATGGAACGCGGACCACGCGCGTGCCCTGCTTCACCACGTCGAGAGCACCCGGCGGGACCCGTCGCGCTATCCCCCGGCGTACCGCCGCATGATGATCGAGCTGCCCGCCGCGGTCCTCGCCGCGAGGAACCGCGCCCTCGTCTCGCGGAAGATCCGCCACAGCCTCCGGGCCGCGGGCGAGTCCGCCGACACTTCGGTGTACGAGCCGCCCGGGACCACCCACGAACGAATCCCGGAATGAAACGGTACCGTACCGCGGCCGGAATCGTCGCCGCCCTCCTCCTGTCTCCCGGTCCCGACTGCACGGCGCAGGCACCCGCGGTTGACGTTCGGTCGGGTGAGCCCGAGCTTCAGCGGGAGACCGGCACCGCCCCCCTCATACGCATCCGTAACCGATGAGCCCCTCGGACCCCGCCCGGACAGAGCTGCCCGTCATCCTCTTCGAACACGCGCAGGCGTGGACCGAGTGGCTGGAGGAGAACCACCCGGATGCCCCGGGCGTATGGCTCCGGATCGCGAAGAAGGCCGCAGGCATGCGGTCCGTGACGTACGCGGAGGCGCTCGACGTCGCGCTGTGCTACGGGTGGATCGACAGCCAGAAGAAGAGCTACGACGAGGCGTCCTTCCTGCAGAAGTTCACCCCGCGCGGGCCACGGAGCATCTGGTCGAGGGTGAACCGCGAGAAGGTGGATGCGCTGGTCGGAGCGGGGCGAATGAAGCCGGCCGGGCTCCTCGCCGTGGAGCGCGCGAAAGCGGACGGCCGCTGGGACGCGGCGTACGAATCGCCGCGCAACGCCACGGTGCCGGAAGACTTCCAGGCGGAGCTGGACCGGAACCCCGCCGCCCGCGACTTCTTCGCCGCCCTGAACCGTACGAACCGGTACGCGATCCTCTTCCGGATCCAGACGGCGAAGAAGCCGGAGACGCGCGCGAAGCGGATCGCGTCGTTCGTCGCCATGCTGGAGCGGAACGAAAAGATCCACCCGTAGGCCCCGGCCCGGCGACGGCCGGTGAAACCCGCCGGCGCCTCCGCCCCGTAGTAGAATCCGCAGGACGGCGTCCACGACACGGACGCGCTCCCCTCACCCTCTCCGAACCGTGAGCAAGCTCCTCGGCGCCGCGGGGCTGGGCACCCTCGGCCTCTTCATGTTCGTCGGCTTCCTGAACTCCGGCGCGCCGCTCGGCGCCCCGGCGACGCTGGGCGCGCTGGCCCTCACGGTGGCGCTCCCCGCGGCAGGTGCCGCTCTCCTCGCCCGCAGCCACTTCGCCGAGCGGTCCCGGCTGGACGGGCGCAAGGCCCAGCTCCGCCGACAGACGGTGGGTGCGGAGATCCTCCGCCTCGCCGGCGAGCTGGGCGGCCGGCTCACGGCGGTGGAGGTCGCGACCCGGCTGTCGCTCACGCCCGAGGCGGCGAAGGAAGCGCTCGACGAGCTATCCGTCCGGGGGCACGCGGAGATCCAGGTGACCGACGCGGGCCTCCTGGTCTACGACTTCTACGAGGTGCGCCACCTGGGACAGAAGGCGTCGGCGCGGGGGGTGCTCGATGGCTGAGCCCGAACGCCGCCTGCCGTGTCCCGTCTGCCTGGGCGCCACGATGGACAAGGTGACGCTCGGGCCCGGCGGCGCGCTGACGGTCGACCACTGCCGGCGCTGCGGCGGCGCCTGGCTGGAGCACGGCGAGGTGCAGGGGCTGCGCCGGCTGAAGGCGAACGAACTCTGGAAGCGCGTGGAGAAGCGCCGCTACCGGTTCGTCATGCGCTGTCACGACTGCCACGGCCCGCTGGAACGGGCGGAGGAGCGGTGCCCCGCGTGCGGCTGGGTCGTCGCGCTGGACTGCCCGGGGTGCGCGCGGCCCATGCGGGCGGAGTCGCACGCCGGGCTCCGGCTGGACGTGTGCCGCGACTGCAAGGGGGTCTGGTTCGACCACCACGAGCTGGAGGCAATCTGGGGAGCCGGCCTCGACCTGGCCCTCCGGAACCGGCGGATCTCCCGCGGCGCCACCCTCGGCCCGGCCGGGAGCGGGCCCGGCGAGGTACTGGTGGAGACCCTGTTCTACGCCCCGGAACTCGCCTTTCACGGTGCCCGGGCCGCGGGGCACGTGCTCGCCGCCTCCGCCGAGGCGCTCGCCCACGTCCCGGCCGCCGTCGCGGCGGCGCCCGGAGCGGCCGCCACGGTCTTCGACCTGGTCGGAGACGCGGCCGGCGCCGTGTTCGAGGTGGTGGTCTCCATCGTCGGGGGCATCTTCGACGGACTTTGAGCCCCGGGCTTGCCGGGGTCGGGATCCGGCGGCGAGATTCCCGCTCGCCTCCTGCCCATTCACCCCGACCCGACCTTGGCTCCCATGTCCCAGGCACCTCTCGCTTCGCTGACCTCTCCCCCTCCGGCCGACGAGTTCGCCCCGTTCTACGCCAGGTACGTCGCGGCCCTCCCGGCCGGGGACGTGCTGGCGACCCTGGAAGCGCAGCACCGGGAGACGAGGGACCTCCTCGAAGGCTTCGGCGAGGAGGGCGCCGCGTACCGCTACGCCCCCGGGAAGTGGAGCGTGAAGGAAATGGCCGGGCACATGGCCGACACCGAGCGCCTCTTCGCCTACCGCGCGCTCTGCGCCGCCCGGGGCGAGACGGGCGAGCTCCCGGGCTTCGAGGAGGACGCCTACGCCGCGGCCGGACGTTTCGACGGACGCACCCTGGCGTCCCTGCTCGAAGAGCTGGCGGCGGTACGGAACGCCACCCTCGCGCTCTACCGCACGTTCGACGAAGAAGCGCTCGCGCGCCGCGTGGTGGCGAACGGTTCCCCGGTGACGACCCGCGCCCTCGTGTGGATCACGGCGGGGCACGAACTCCACCACCAGAACGTGCTGCGGGAGCGGTACCGGACGGGCTGACCCGGCGCGGCGGGCGGGACTCCAGCGGGGAAGGACGAAAGGTGTTATCTTTCGGGGCGTCCCTGACGATGTCCTTTTTCCGGAGGTCGGGTTTGTCCACTGTTGATCTCGCCGCCGAAATGGCCGCCGCACGCCAGCGGCGCTCCGAACAGACCGCACGTCTTCTCCGGGAGGCCCGCGTGCAGGCCATCCGCACCGCCGTGCGCCCCGGCTCCACCCGCACCGAGATCGAGGAGTGCGCCCGCAGCCTCTATCCCCGGCTGCGCCCCGAACTCTTCGACGAGGCGGTCGACCTCGTCTGCGACCTCCACCGGCTCCCGGCGAAGGAGCGGACCGAAGGCTGAAGGTGGAGCCCCGGCCCGTCCACCGGTCCCGGTTTAAACGGCCCGACGCCCCCACTGCCGGGGCGCCGGGCCGTTTTCGTGGACCCGGCCGCGGGGAGGCGGCCAGGCGTGCGGAACGCGCCGTTCACTCCGGTCCCGACCGCAGGGGAAGGAGGTCGCGTGAGTGAGCAGCCTGGAGCCGGTGGCGCGGGCCGCGGTGCGGTCGTGCTCTTCGACGGCGTGTGCAACCTGTGTAACGGGTCCATCCAGTTCATCGTGCGCCGCGACCCGAACGGGTACTTCCGCTTCGCCTCCCTGCAGTCGGAGTACGGCCGGGCGCTCCTGCGGGAGCACGGCCTGGATGAGGCCGACCTCTTCAGCGTGATCCTGGTCGAGGACGGGAAGGCGTACGCCCGGAGCGACGCGGCACTCCGGATCGCCCGGCGGCTCGCCGGGGGGTGGAAGGCCGCGGGTGCGCTCCGCGTGGTCCCGCGCGCCCTCCGCGACCGGGTGTACGACCTCGTGGCCCGCAACCGGTACCGCTGGTTCGGCCGCCGGGATACGTGCATGATCCCCACCCCGGAGCTGCGGGAGCGGTTCCTCGGGTAGCCGCCGGCCGTGGAGCGTGAGGACGAAACGGGGCGCCCTCCCTTCCGGGGGGCGCCCCTCGCCGTACCGGGTCCCGGTGCGGCCTACCGGTCGTTCTCGTACCCGCTCCCGAAGGGACGGCGCCAGCCGTACCCCGGGTCGTCGTGGCGGAATTCGCGGTCGTACCTGTGGCTGTAGCCACGGTCGTATCCACGCCCGGAGCGGTCGGCCCGCGTCTGGTAGTCGGGGTTGAAGAGCCGCCGCCCCGCGTACTCGGTGTCGCCCGCGCTGTACGCTCCCCCCCACGCGTTCTCCACCATGAACCCGGGGTTGAACCACCCGCGGGTCCGGGGCGGTCCGAACTCCGCGCCGTAGCCCTGCCGGTTGGGGTCGGGCGCGCCACGGTACCCGTAGCGCGCGGCGTCGCGTCCGCCGCGGGAGCGGTACCCGGCGTCGTACCCGCCCCTCTCCCGGCCGAACGCTCGTCTTCCCCTCTGGAAGTCCCGTCCGTAGTCCGCCATGTGAGCCTCCCTGGTTCGGGTTGGTACGGTTCGACTACGCCTCGGCGGAGGCGAAGAGACGCTCCAGCGCCGCGGGCGCGCTCTCCTCGAGGAAGTTCGCCATCTCCTCCTCTTCCTCCAGGCTCTCGCCGAGGATCCGCGCGCACTCCGGGTAGCCGAGCGCGTTGGCCATGGCGATGGCCGTGCGGTAGGCGGCGATCTCGTAGTGCTCCACGCGCAGGCCGGAGCCCAGGTCGAAGGCTTCGAGCAGCTCCCGGGAGGGCTTCTCCTCGGACTTGAAGGAGTCGTGCTCCTCGCGGAGACCGATGGCGGCCTCGCACTTCTCGCCCTTCGCCTTCTCCCCGATGGCCTCGAACGCCCGCTCCAGGCGCTCGATCTGCGTCTCCGTCTCCTCGACGTGGCGCTCGATGCGCTGCTTGACTTCGGGGTCGCGGGTCTCGCGCGCCATGGTCTTGGTCGCCGTCAGGAAGCGGCGCTCGGCGTACAGCAGGTCTCCCAGCTCGTGCTTCAGCAGGTCCTTCGGGTCCTTCATCCGCGACATGGTCCTTCTCCGTTCTCGAAGTGGATGAGCGTTCCAGCGTCGCCGGGACAACGCAAATCCCCTGCCCCGCGAATCTCGTCCGGCACGGAGCGTCCCTCCGCCGGACGTCGGTGTCCACCGTGGGAGACACGTTTCAGACGTCCGACGGGCCCTCACGGACGCACCTTCCGACCGCGCAGCCACTTACCTCCGGCGCCGGAAGCGGCGCGCCCGTTGCTTCCAGGGGCCGTACGATCCTGGAGTATCCACCTCGAACCACGTCCGGTCATGCGTACGACTGCTCCCGCTCTCCTGCTCCTCTCCGCCGCCGCCTGCGCCACGGTCCCCGGCGGGCCCCCGCCGCCCAGCCGCTCGCTCGCCGCGGGCACCGTCAGCGAGGCGTTCGCCTGCGGGATGCGGCAGGTGAACGAGCTGGGGTACATCGTGGCCGACGCCGACCGCGCGGCCGGCTTCATCCGCGCCGACCGCGACCGGACCTCCTTCTCCGAGTCGTTCTTCCAGGGCTTGGAGCGTTACGACCAGCTCACCCTCACCATCTATCCCCGCGAGGACGGGCGGACGGTGCTCCGCGTGGTTTCCGGAGGCTACGAGGTGGAGCAGCGGGGCGAGAACAAGGGAGCCCGGGTCTCCCACGTGGGCTCGGACCGGGCCAGGACGGACGTACAGGCCATTCTCGAAGCGTGCGGCGAACCCGTCGCGGATCCCGTAGCCTGACGGCGCGGAGCGGGAGGAGCGGGAGGCTTCACCGTCCCTCCCGCTTGCCGTCTCGACGGACTTCCCTCACTCTTGTGGGCTTTCGCTACCGTGCCGCGGGCGGCACGGTCGATTCCACACGTTCGTCGGGAAACCCATGTGCTCTCCGGAGGTCGTCCGGTCCGTCCTGGCCGGCAGCCCTGATCCCGCACCCGCCGCCCCGGCGGGGGACGACGCGCCCTCGCTCGCGGTCGGCCCGGAGCACCTGGCCCGGCTCCGCCACGTGCGCGACCTGACCCACACGCTCACCCCGGAGTTCCCCGTCTTCCCGGGGTACCCGCCCTTCCGCTCCCGGACCATCGCCACGGTGGAGCGCGACGGGTACGCTTCCGCCGAGCTGCGCTTCGTGGAGCACACGGGGACGCACCTGGACGCGCCCGCGCACTTCTCCCAGGGAGGCGCGACCGCGGACCTGCTCCCGGTGGAGCGCCTGGTGGCCCCGCTGGTGGTGGTTTCGCTGGTGGAGCGTGCGGCGCGGGACGACGACGCCACCCTCACCGTGGACGACCTGGCGGCGTGGGAGCGGCGCCACGGACGGATCCCGCGCGGCGCGGTGGTCGCCCTGCACTCCGGGTGGGAGGCGCGCCTGGCGGAGCCCTCCCGCTTCCTGAACGCGGACGCGGAGGGGACGCTCCACTCGCCGGGCTTCGGGGAGGAGGCCGCGCGTTTCCTGGTGACGGAGCGGGAGATCGCGGGCGTCGCGACGGACACCCTGAGCCTGGACCCCGGGGCCTCCGCGGACTACGAGGCGCACCGGGTGTTCCTCCCCGCGGGGAAGTACGGCCTGGAGAACGTCGCCGGGCTGGGCCGGGTGCCCCCGGCGGGCGCCGTCCTCCTGGTGGGCGCCCCCAAGCACGCCGGTGCCACCGGGGGACCCGCGCGGCTCCTCGCCCTTTTCTAGAAGGGTGAGGAGCGGGGCCGGCGGAGGAATCGTGTGAAGGGGATATTTCCTTCGCTCAACCGACAGGATCCAGTGATGCGCATCGTCATCCGAGGCGCGCCGCGCCCAGGTATTCCCGGCGGAACTGCTCGTGCTGGATCGCCTCCTCCGGAGTCCCCATGCCGTGGGTGGTCCCGGCGGCCATCCAGACGATGTCGTCCGCCGTGTCCAGGAGCTGACGGACCTCGTGCCCGGTGATCACGATCGCGCACCCCTGCCGGGCCATGCCCCGGAGCGCTTCCGCTAGCAACTCGGCATCGCTGGGATTGATGCCGGCGAACGGTTCATCCGCGAGGAGGCAGCGCGGCGCGCGGATCCATGCAGCGGCGATCTCGGCCCGTCGCCTCTCCCCTCCCGACAACTGGACGGGCGTTTGATCCAGCCGATCGCCGATGCCGAGTCGCTCCAGGACCTCGGCGGTCCGGGATCCGCCGAAGCGCCACTCCACGGCGCGGATCTGCTCCCGCACGGTCAGGCGGCTCGAAAAGAGATCTCGATCGGGGAGATAGAAGAGGCCCCGCGATGCAAGCTCGGAGAGGCGAGGGCGCAGGTAAGCACGGCCGTCGAAGAGGACGACGCCGTGATCCGATCGCACTTGACCCACCCCTACCTTGAGAAGGGTGCTCTTCCCGCATCCGTTGCGCCCGAACAGGACCGTGATCGTCCCCGCTCTGGCCCATACGGAGGCGGCCTTCAGGATCGTCCGCGCTCCGAACGACTTCCCGATCGAATCGGCCGCGAAGAGTGGCTGTGCGGACATCTCAGAGCGCCGCGAGGAGGGTCTGGACAGCCATGTCCGACGCCAGGGCGGTGAGTAGTGAAGCGGTCCAGAACCAGCCTGACCCCGCTCCCAGGTTGGCAGGCAGGAGCAACTCGTGAAAGCGTCTCCGGTCCCACCACACCAGAACGGCCGCGAGCACCACGAGTACGGCCCGCGTCGCCCAGCCCGGATGAAGCACCTGCGCGATTCCCTCGGCAGGCGGAAGCAGGCCGAAGAACGCTACCCCGGCCATGAAAACGACGACATACGCGGTCCGTACGAGCAGCCAGATCCCTGCGCTACGACGGACCACTTTCCAGAGGTAGGGCGGGTACGGGAGGCGAATCGATTCCACCATGAAATGCCGGACGTGGGATGCTCGTGGATCGACTCCCCCTGCCCTATCCGAGAAAGGGGGCATGGATCGGTATGGGGTCGGTCTGAACCGTCCGCTCCAGCAGGCTGATAGGATGGCAGCTCCCGCAATGTGGAGCCACGTCGATCGAAGCGGAAGGTGTACTCGTCGATGGAGTGGCTCAGGTGGTCATTGCTGACGGCCCCCTGGAACGTTCCAAGGAGCCACCGCTTCAGAAGCGAGGCAGCCAGGTGGAACCATGGCCCGCGAGCCGCGCAATGAGCGCGTGGCTGTTTCACTCCGCCGTGAACAGCACGGGGTCCAGGGCCGAGTCACCCGATTCATGCACCGCCTTCCGGGCGCGGCGAAACCTCCGGACGGCGCCTCCGTAGGGCGTTCAGGTCCCTCGCTCCGCGTCCACCCCGAGCCGATCCTCCCCATGACCGCAGCCGTCTCCCGACTGGAGCGCGCCCTCGACGACCTCCACGCGCGCGCCCGCGCGAACCCGGCCCTTCAGCGGTTCACCGTCTGCACGCGGATCCTTCTCGCCGTGGCCTTCGTCCCGACCGCGCTGGTCAAGGTGCTCGGGGAGCGCTTCACCACCGGCGGCGTCCACCTGGACACGCCCATCGGCTTCTTCTTCGAGGCCATGTACCGCACGGGCGGGTACTGGCAGTTCATCGGGTGGGTGCAGCTCATCGCGGGGGCCCTGCTGCTGGTTCCGGCGACGGCCACGCTGGGAGCGATGCTCTTCTTCCCGGTGATCCTGAACATCTTCGTCATCACCGTGTCGCTGCGCTTCACCGGCACCCCGCTGGTCACGGGGCCCATGCTCCTCGCGGCGACCTACCTGCTCTGCTGGGACTACCATCGGTGGAAGGCCGTGCTCCCTGGGTTCGGCGCCGCCACGTGGAGCGAGGAGCCCCGGGGGGACGCGCCGCTCTCGCCGGCGCGCCGGGTGGAACGGGGCGCGTACGTGGTGGGGACTGTGGCGGGACTCGCCGTGCTCGGCTTCACGCGCGGGTTCGTGCCCGGCCCGGCGCTGTTCGCGTTCCTCGGGACCGCGCTCGCGGCCATGGCGGCGCTGGCGGGCTCGTGGCTGGTCCAGTACCGGGACCACCGGCGGGGACGCCCGGCGATGGGAGCGGGCTGAGCCGCGCGTGGCCGGCTCAGGGCGGCGGGGCGTCGTCCGCCACGGAATACGAGCCTTCCCTCAGCTCCCGCAGCACGTCGGGGCGATGGGGCCGCCAACCGAGGAGTGTCCGCGCCCGGTCGCCGGAGACCTGCTGGTCCAGCGCGAGGGCGTCCGCGAAGGCGCCCAGGGTGGCGCGCGCCGCGTCCAGCGGCCATGCCTCCACGCGGGCCCCAACGGGCTCCGCGGCGGCCTCCGCCACCTCGCGCGCGGGGAGCGCGGGACCGGCGGCGGCGTTCAGGAGCGTCCCCGCCGGGGCCTCCAGCGCCAGGGCCAGCAGGTCGGCGAGGTCGTCCACGTGCACGAACGACCAGCGCTGCCGCCCGTCGCCCACGAAGCGCGCCACCCCCTTCCGCCGCGCGGACCGGACCAGCGTGGCGGGGATCCCCCCGCCCCGACCGTACACGACCGCGGGGCGGACCACCACGGAGCGGACGCCGCGCCCGGCCGCGGCGATCACCTCCCGCTCCACCGCGGGCCGCCAGGCGACGAGCGCGGCCGGATCCGTCGGCGCGTCCTCGTCCGCGACCGTGTCGCCGGTGTTCCCCAGGACCCAGGCGCCGCTGACGTAGACGAACGTCCTCCCCGTTCCCTCCAGCATCGCGAGCACCGCCCGGACGGCGGCCGCGTCGGCTTCGCCCGCCAGCGCGGCGGCGTGGACGACGGCCTCCGCCCCTGCCACGGCTCCCGCGACGGAGCCGGGATCCGCCAGGTCTCCGCGGCGGACCGGGAGCCCCGCCGCTTCCAGCCGCGCCGCCGCCCCGTCCGAACGCGCCAGCCCCACCACTTCGTGCCCCGCCTCGCGCACCGCGCCCGCCGCCGCGCTCCCCACGTACCCCGTCGCCCCCGCCAGCAGTACCCTCATCCGTGCCTCCTCGTCTGAAGTTCCCGGCCCTGTCGACAGGTACCCGCCGGCCGGACGCCACGCAACCCCCGATGACCCTTGACCGCGGGAAACGGCGCACGCAGATTTGAGACCGATCGGTCTCTTCAACGGCGAGCGACGTATGAGGAACGGCGGGAAGACACGCGAGAACATCGTCCGCGAGGCGGCGGGGCTCTTCAACCGGCAGGGCTTCGCCGGGGCCTCGATGTCGGACGTCATGGCGGCCACGGGGCTCCAGAAGGGCGGGATCTACCGTCACTTCGAGAGCAAAGAGGCGCTCGCCCTGGAGGCGTTCGACTACGCGGTGGGCGTCATGGGGGCACGCTTCGCGGAGGCGCTCGCGGGGAAGGCCCACGCGGTCGACCGGCTGCGTGCCGTCGTCGGGGTCTTCGCGGAGATCCCGGAGCGTCCTCCCGTCCCCGGCGGCTGCCCGATGATGAACGCCATGATCGAGGCGGACGACGCCCACCCCGCCCTCCGGGACCGGGCGGTGCGGGCCATGGACGGCCTGCGGCGGCTGATCGTCCGGACGGTGGACGAGGGGATCGCCCGCGGCGAGGTGCGCCCCGGCACCGACGGCGACGCCCTCGCCACCGTGCTGGTGGCGACCCTGGAGGGAGCGGTGGCGCTGTCGCGCGCGTACGACGATCCGGTGCACGTCCGGCGCGCCGCGGAGCACCTGGAGCGGCACCTGGAGGCGTGCGTCGGGGCATGAGCCCTGCGGCGCCTTTTTTTTGCCCATCGAGAGACCGATCGGTCTCTAACTGACGGAGGGGATGATGGAAGCGAAGGTCTTCGACGTCGTCGTGATCGGCGGGGGTCCGGGCGGCTACACCGCCGCCATCCGGCTGGCCCAGCTCGGCAAGCGGGTTCTGTGCGTGGAGCGGGAGAACCTGGGCGGCGTCTGCCTGAACTGGGGGTGCATCCCCAGCAAGGCGCTGATCTCGGCGGCGGGGCTGGTGGAGCGGATCCGGGAGGCGGAGGTCATGGGGATCCGCGCCGGGGCGCCGGAGGTGGACTTCGCGAAGACCCAGTCGTGGAAGGACGGGATCGTGGAGCGCCTCACCGGGAGCGTGGGGACGCTGATCCGCGGGAACGGCGGCGAGGTGGCGTACGGGACGGCGCGGATCGCGGGCGAGCGCGTGGTGGAGGTGGCGACGCCGGAGGGGGCGACGGAGCGCTACGAGGCGAGGGACGCCGTGGTGGTGGCGACGGGGGTGGGGCTTTCCTCCCTCCCCGGATTCGAGCCGGACGGGGAGCGGATCGTCACCGCGCGCGAGGCGGTGTCGTTCGGGGAGGTGCCCCGCTCGCTGGTGGTGATCGGCGGCGGGGTGATCGGGATGGAGCTGGGGATGATGTACCAGAAGCTGGGGACACGGATCTCGGTGGTGGAGGTGACGGAGGGGCTCATCCCCGGCGTGGACCCGGACCTCGTGCGGGTGGTGGAGCGCCGCTTCCGCAAGCTCGGAGGCGAGGTGTACACCGACGCCCGCGCCACGGGATGGGAGCCGCGCGAGGGAGGCGTCGCCGTGACCGTGGAGCAGGGAGGCGAGACGCGGGTGCTGGAGGCGGAGCGCGTGCTGGTTTCGGTGGGCTTCCGGCCGAACGCCCGCGGCCTGGGGCTGGAGGAGGCCGGCGTCCGGCTGGACGCGCGGGGCCACGTGGAGGTGGACGACCGGATGCGGAGTTCCGTCCCCTGGCTCTACGCCGTGGGCGACGTGGCGGGCGGGCCGTACCTGGCGCACAAGGCCTTCCGCGAGGCGGAGGTCGCCGCGGAGGTGATCGCCGGGAAGAACGTGAGGCGCGACTGGTACGCGATCCCCGCGGCCGTCTTCACGGACCCGGAGATCGCGGTGGTGGGGATGACGGAGGCGGAGGCGCGCGCCGGGGGCCGCGAGGTGAAGGTGGGGAAGTTCCCGTTCACCGCCTCGGGGCGGGCGATGTCGCTGGGGGAAACGGACGGCTTCGTGAAGGTGATCGCCGACCAGGAGCGCCTGCTGGGGGTGGGGATCGTCGGGCCGGAGGCGAGCGAGCTGATCGGCGAGGCGGCCTTCGCGCTGGAGATGGTGGCATCGGCGGAGGACGTCGCCCTCACCATCCACCCGCACCCCACCCTCTCCGAAGGAGTGATGGAAGCGTTCAAGCACGCGCTGGGCGAGGCCGTCCACATCATGAACCGCCGGCCGGCTCGGCGGGAGGAGGCGCCCGCGGCGTAGCGCATGGCAGGCCGGGCCAGGACGATCGGGAGGCCACCGGGAGGTGGGGGAGGCTGCGCAGGAGAGCGTATGTGTGAGCCCTCTCCGTACTCCCGGCTCACACCGATGGACGGGCGAGTCCGCACCGACGGAGGAGCCTCCCCCGCCGACCTCACACGATAAACACCGGATTCGGAATCACCGGAAGCTCGCCACCAGGCTCTGCACGATCAGGGTCCACCCGTCCACCAGGACGAAGAGCAGGAGCTTGAACGGCAGCGCGATCATGGCGGGCGGGAGCATGAACATCCCCATGCTCATCAGCACCGACGACACCACCACGTCGATGATGATGAAGGGGAGGAAGAGCGCGAAGCCGATCTGGAACGCCGTCTTCAGCTCGCTGGTGACGAAGGCGGACATGACCACCACCAGCGGCACGTCGTCCACGGTCCGCGGCGCGGGGGTGCGGCTCATCTCCACGAACACCTGGAGGTCGCGGTCGCGCGTCTGCGAAAGCATGAAGGCGCGGAAGGGCTTCGCGGCGGTCGCCATCATCTCCCCCTGCTCCATGCGCCCCTCCATCCACGGTTCGAGCGCCGTCCGGTTCACCTCGCTGAGCGTGGGCGCCATGACGAAGCCGGTGAGGAGGAGCGAGAGCCCCGCGATCAGGTGCGCGGGAGGCGCGCTCTGCGTGCCGATGGCCTGCCGGAGGAAGTGGAGGACGATGAGGATCCGCGTGAAGCTGGTCATCATCAGGATGAGCGTGGGGAGGAGCGTCAGGAGCCCCATCATCACCACCACGCCCACCGTTCCGCTCAGCCGCAGCCCCCCGCTCCCCGCCTCTCCCACGCGCAGCTCCATCTCCGGGGCCAGGCGCGCGATCATGGTGTCCGCCCGCCCCACGGCGGTGCCGGAGTTGGTGCCGGCCACCTGCGCGGCCCGGGGGATCGTGATCGGGCCGGCCGGCGCGGGCATCGCCTGCGCGGACGCGGCGACGGCGCCCGGACCGCCGGCCGCGCAGAGGAGCACGAACCCCAGCGCCGCCGAGCGCAGCGCGCTGCGGAGGGCGGCGCGGAAGTCCGGCACGCCGGGGAGGGAGAGCGGCGCGGAGGGAGCGGCCGGCTCCGCCGCGGCGGCCTCCTCGCCGTCCAGCTCCAGGAGCGGCCGGACGCCGCCCTCGCCCAGGGAGACCGCCACCAGCCGCGTGCCGATGCGCACCACCGCGATCCCCTGCTTCGGCCCCAGCGCCAGCCGCTGCACCACCTCCATCGGGAGGCGGCCCCGGCCGGTGGACACCCCCGTGGCGTAGCGCCGGAGGAGGCGGAGCGTGAAGCCCATCAGCAGGAGGACGAAGGCGAGGGCGGCGAACGCCCCGAACGCGGCTCCGAAGGTCACGCGTCCACCTCGGTGGGAGGCGCGTGGTTGACGATGCGGGTGATGCGCACCCCGAAGTGCTCGCCCAGCACCACCACCTCGCCCTCGGCGAAGCGGCGCTCGCCCACGTAGATGTCGATGGGCTCGCCGGCCAGCCGGTCGAGCTGGATCACGGAGCCGCGGCCGAGGCGGAGGATCTCCTGCACCGTCATGCTGGTGCGCCCCAGCTCGATGGAGACGGGGAGGGTGAGGTCCAGGAGCATGGAGAGCGGGACCTCGCCGGCGTCGATGATCCCGTCTCCCAGCTCGGCGAAGGAGTGCTCGGCCGCCGCGGCGGCGGCCCCCTGCAGGGCGTCGATGTCCATGGTCTTCAGTCTTGCGTGCCCGGCGCGGAGGACGGATCCCCGCCCTCCGAATCGGTCGTGATGGGGTCGAGGACGCGGACGGCCATGCGCCGGCCCACGCGTCCGGGAGCACCGCTGTAACGGGTGCGGTCGCCCACGAGCACCTGCAGCTCGGCGTCGCACGGGATCCCGGTGGAGAGCACGCCGCCCACCTTGAGCGCCGAGATGTCGCGCATGGAAAGGCGGAACTCGGGGAGCCGGGCGGCGACGGAAACGCGCGTGGAGCGGACCGAGGTCTCGGTCAGCTCGCGGTTGGCGGCTCGCTCGCGCTCGGAGCCGGTGACGTTGTTCACCCGGCGCTGGCCGCCGCTGGAGAAGAACTTCTCCAGCACCGCGAAGGGGAGGCAGAACACGAGCAGGCTGTTCACGCCGGGAGCCGAGACCTCCACGTTGGCGACGAGCACCGGGTCCTCACGGTTTGCGATGCGGAGGATCTCCGGGATGCTCTCGAAGCCGCTGAGGATCAGGTCCAGCCGGACGTGGTCCTGCCACACCTCGCTGAGCACGTTCGTGGCGCGGTCGGCGATCGTCCGCACGGCCATGCGCTCGATGGGGGTGAGCCCCCGCTCCAGGGAGGCGGGGTTGCCGCTCCCGCCGAAGAGCCGGTCCACCAGGAAGTGGGAGAACTCGGAGCCGAAGTCGATGACGCCCTGCTGCCCCCCCGAGTCGCGGATGTCGAAGATGTACGAGGCGCAGGGGGTGGGGAGCGACAGGGTGAACTCCCCGAAGCTGTACTGCTCGACGCTCTGCAGCTTCAGGTCGATCTGGCCGCGGACGCGCGCCATGAGCCACCCCTCCAGCGACTTCACCAGCCGCTCGTACATGGCCTCCAGCGTGCGGAGGCGCTCCTTGGAGACGCGGTGGGGGCGCCGGAAGTCGTAGACCTGGACGTCCACCTCGCGGCTGCGCGGCAGGGTGGACTGCCGGGGCGCGCCCGCGCCCCCCAGCAAGCGGTCGATCTCGTCCTGGGCGAGTGTCTGCGAGGACATGGATTACTGCACCACGAACTGCGGGAGGTAGAGCCTGCGGACGGCGCCCGGGGTCCGGAAGACGGCCGAGGCGGAGTCCTTCAGCTCCTGCCTCAGCCCCTCGCGCGCCGTGATGTCCGTGAGCCGGTCCACCGTCTGGCCTCCCAGGACGCGCAGCAGGACGTCCCGGACCTCCGGGTCGCGCAGCTTCGCCTGGTCCGCCGCGGTCTCGTCCGCCAGCTCCAGCGCCACGGTGACCATCAGGAAGCGGGTGCCGTTGGTGCCCGCGGGGTTGAGTACCATGTTCTCGACCGCGTGGATGGGACGCACCACGTCGTCGCGCTCGTCGACCTCCGCGGCCTCCTGATTCGCCGCCGCGGCCTCGGCGGCCTCCGGAGCCGCGCGCTTCGCCAGGAGCGGCCCGGCGACGAAGGCGCCGGAGAGGCCGCCCGCCAGGAGCGCGGCGACGGCCGCGAGCGCGATGGGCAGGAAGCGCTTCTTCTCCGCCCCGCCCTCTGCCTGTTCGTTGTTCTCGGTCGCCATGAGTCCAGCGGCGTGGGTGACGGTGCCCGCCCGGCCGGGAGGGCAGTCCCCTGTAAGGGCAGGCCACGTACCAGCCACGGCTCCGGCGGACACGCCACATCCAAACAACTGTAAATCAACAACTTAACCCGCACACACAGGAGCCGGACGGGAGTGGGGCGGGAGTGGACGAGCACGCCGGGCGGCACGTTCTGCCGGGGCGGATGCGGCGGGATTTTCCGGAAGGGATGGGAGGCTGCGGACGAGGGGCAACCCTCCGGGACGGCACGGGGCGGCCCTCCGGTGGAGGGCCGCCCCGTGCCGCGGTCCGCGCTGTCGTGGCGGCTTACCGCTTCAGGTTCACCACCTCTTCCAGCATCTGGTCGCTGTTGGTGATGACGCGGCCGTTCGCCTGGAAGCCGCGCTGCGACACGATCATGTTGGTGAACTCCTGCGCCAGGTCGACGTTGGACATCTCCAGCGCGCCGCTGGTGAGGAACGACTGGCTCCCCTCCAGCGGGAACCCGAGCACCGCGCCGCCCGAGTTGCCGGACACGGCGTACATGTTGTCGCCGGTGCGGAGCAGGCCGCCGGGGTTGTTGAAGTCGGCCAGGACGATCTGGCCCAGGTCGGCGGTAGTGCCGTTGGTGAAGGCGCCGGTGATCTTCCCCGTGCGGTCGATGGAGAAGTTCTGCAGCGTCCCCATGGTGTAGCCGTCCTGGTCGCGGAGCACGGCCGTGGAGCTGTTCTGGAAGTGGGTCAGGCCGTTGATTCCGCTCCCCGGGTCCAGGACGATCTTGACTTCCTCCGCCCCCGCGGGGGTGAACGTGATGGTGGGGATCACGAAGCCCGCCGTGTCCAGCGTCCCGTCCGTCTTGAAGTTGAAGGAGGTGGAGCCGTTGACGGTGATCGCGCCCGCGCCGCCGCCGGGGACGCCCACCAGGCCGGAGGTGTCCACCTGCCAGTTCCAGGTGTCGGCGCCCGCCTTGTACATGAAGACCTTCAGGTCGTGCTTGGTCCCCAGCGAGTCGTACACGGAGATGGAGGTGGTCGAGTACGACTGCGCGTTCTCGGTGTCGGTGAGGTTCACCGTGGAGCGGAACGTCACGTCGGTGGCCGCGTCGTGGGTCGCGGGGAAGCCGCTCGCCGCGGTCCACCCGGCATCCAGCGTCACGGAGACGCCGCCGAAGTCCAGGGTGGCGCCCGGCGCGCCCGTCCGCGTGATCCCGGTGGCGACGCCGTTCTTGTACATCTCGATCTCGCCCGTGGCGGCGTCCTGCACGAAGCCGTAGTTGCCGCTGTAGACGGAGGCGTCCACCGAGACCGTCGCGAACCCCCCGTGGGCCGCCGAGAAGGCGGCGGAGTCGGTCACGGGCGGGTCCACCTTCCGGGGGACGAACGGCCCCGAGAACACCGGCGCGGCGGCGTTCAGGTTCCCGGCGAGCGTCATGGAGGTCGTGGCGCGGGCGGCCACCTTCTGCCCGAAGGGGAGCTTGATGTCGGTGATCCCCTCCTGGAGCACCCCGTTCACCGCCATGCGCCCCTGCACGACGAAGCCGTTGGTGGGGGACACCAGGCGCCCGTCCGCGTCCAGCTGGAAGTTGCCGGAGCGGGTGTAGTAGTGCTCGTTCCCCTTGGCGACGACGAAGAAGGCGTCGCCCTGGATGGCGAGGTCGGTGTTGACGCCGGTGGTCTCGATGTTCCCCTGCGTGAACATCTGGTCGATGGACCCCACCTGCATCCCCAGCCCCACCTGGATGGGGTTGATTCCGCCGTGGTCGCCCGGCGGACGCGACGCGCCCTGGAGGAGCTGAGCGAAGCCCTCCTTGAAGGTGACGCGGCTGCCCTTGAAGGCGACGGTGTTGACGTTGGCGATGTTGTTGCCGATCACGTCCATCCGCACCTGGTGGTTGCGGAGGCCGGAGACGCCTGCGAAGAGTGAGCGCATCATGAGAGGGTTCTCCTCCGTTTGGGTTCGTTCCCGCCGGCGGTGCCGGCCGGGCGGTGGTCAGTCCGCGGCGCCGATCTCGACGACGGAGCCGAAAGCGATGGTGAGCTTCCCCGCCATGAGGACGGGCCCTTCCTGTCCGTATCGCACGCCGTCGATCCGGCCGACGGTGTAGGTCTGCACCGGGACCGCGTTCCCGGAGGAGGGGTCCTTGACCTCCACCCTGTACGTGTACTTCCCGGGAGCGAGATCGCGGGCCGCGCTCCCCAGCTCGAACTCGTGCTTCCCGCCGACGACGGTCCCGAGGGCGCGGGAGCCGACTTCGCGGCCCTCGCCGTCGAAGACCTTGAGCGTCGCCACGCCGCCCGCGTCGCCCACGCGGACCTGGACGGTCGCATCTCCCCCTTCGGGGATCGCCACCTGGTCGCCCACCGCGGTCACGGTCTTCCCCACCAGCCCCATGGCGGTGGACGCGTGCATCGCGTTCACCATCGCGATCTGGGCGTCCTGCTGCGCCGTCACCGTCTCGTTGAGCTGCGTGAGCTGCTCCACGGTGGAGAACTGGGCGAGCTGGGCCGCCATCTGGTCGGCGTTCATCGGGTTCATGGGGTCCTGGTTCTTCATCTGGGCCACCAGGAGCTTCAGGAACTCGTCCTTGCCGAGCTTGCCGCCGGGCCCGCTGGACGAGAGCGGGGACTTGACGTAGCTCCCGGCGGACGAGGTGAGAGAGTCGATCACGGCTGGCTTCCTCCCTTCTGCTCCCGGCGGGAGCGCTGGCGGGGGTCTTCGGAGTCGCGGCGCGGCTCGTCTTGGAACGTGGACCCGGAGCGGTCGCGCTGCGGGGTGGAAGAGCTGTCGGTGCGGGAGGCCGCGGTCCGCAGTCCGTCGCCCTCACGGAGCGCCGCCGCGGCGCGGGCGGAGTCCCCGCCGTCCGCGGCCTGCCCGGCACGGATGCGGACGGACTCGGCTTCCAGCCCCTGCCGCTCCAGGGCCTGCTGAAGCTCGCCGACGCGGGCGTTGAGCCGCTCCGCCTCGCCTGCGCCCTTCACGTCGAGCGTGGCGTCGACCGCGTTGCCGCGGAGGTCCACGCGGATCCGGTCCTCCCCGCCCTGCCCGTCGTCCACGCGCAGGGTGATGCTGGAGAGCGGGCGGGCGGCGGCGCCGTCACGGACCTCCAGCGCACGGGCGACGCGGGAGGCGGCGTCGGCGCCCCGGACCGGGGCCGCGGCCCCGACCGCACCCCCGGGAGCCGCGTCCCGCGCCGGAGCGTGCGGACGCAGCCCGGCGGGATCCGCGTCGGAGCGCTGCGGCGCTTCGGACGCGGCGGCGGAGACCTCCCGTTCCTCGGGCGCGGGGCGGCGGGGATCCGCCACCACTTCGGCGGCGGGGCGGACGGGGAGCGGCGCGGAGACGGTGGACTCGCCCTTCTGCGCCGCGGGGGCCGGAGCGGCATCCGCCGCCTCGGCGCGCTCGACGCGGGCTTCGGCGGAGCGGACACGGACCCCGGAGGTCGGCGCTCCCGCGCCCTGGGTGCCGCCCGGGGCCGCCACCCGCGCGACCGCCGCCACCTGGGCCACCTGCGCGACCCCTGCGACGCGCGCCACCTCCGCGACCCGGGCCACACCCGGGGCCGGCGAGGGCGGCGCCCACGCGGCACGGCGAGTAGAGGCCGATCCCTCGCCGGAGTACGCTCGATCGGCGGCGGCAAGGCTCGGCTCGAACCCGGGGGTCCCCGCGCCGCGGGGAAGCTCCAGGTGCCCGGGGTCGCGGGCGCCGAGGGTGCGCAGTCCCTCTTCCCGGGCGATGCGCGTCAGGCGGGCGTAGCCGGCCGGGTTGTCGTAGGTGCCGTCGATGATCACGTCGGCGGCGCGGCCGTCGGTGTGGTTGGAGTTGCGGGTCCAGGTCACCACCGGGCCGGGCCGCGTCCGTCCCTGCGCGAACAGGTGCTCCTGGCGCTCCTGCTCGCGGAAGGTCTCGGTGAGGCGGACCTCGTGGCCGAACTCGCCGCGCATCCGCTCCACCACGCGCTCCAGGCGGATCCGGAACTCCGGGTCCAGCATTCCGGGGTCGCGGTGGACGTGGTCCGCGCCGGCGCCCCGGGCGCGGCGCGGGCGGTCGCTCCGGCGGGTCTCGCCCGCCGGGGCGGTCTCCTCCGCCGCCGTCGCGGACGCTTCCTCGGTTTCCGCGGCGGCCGGCCGCGGCGCGGCAGTCGCGGGAAGTCCGGCCACGGCCGCCGCCATCGAGGGATGCGCGGCCGGAGACGCTTCCCCGGGCTGCTCCTCTCCGGTGCGCCCCTCGCCCTCCCGGACACGCCGCCACGAGGACGACGCGGCGAGGTCCGCGGCACGGAGCCCGTGGCTCCCGCTCCAGCGCGCCGGGTCCTTCGCGGCTCCGCCGGTCCGGGTCTCCGGGGCCGATTCGCCCTCCCCGGCCGTCTCGCCCTCGCCCCGGGACTCCTCCGGAGCCTCCCCGGACTCCGCCGAAGCGGTGCGGGGAGCGGCGGGGCCGAGCGCCGCCGCCAGGAGGGCGGAGAACCCTCCCGACTGCCCCGCCTCCGGGGCTCCGGGACGCGAGGCCTCGCCCGCGCCCCGGGCGGGAAGCAGCCCGGAGAGCGCGTCGGCCGCCGCGCTGGCGATGGAAGAGAGGAGTCCGCTCATTGTGCCGCCTTGCCGGAGTGGACCGCGCGGCGGGAGATCTCCGCGGCGCGCTGCGGGGGAAGGCTCGCCAGGATCGCGGCCGCCTTCCGGTCGCCGAGCGAGGCCAGGATCGTCTGCACGTCCACGTCGTCCATCTGCTCCAGGACGCGGGCGGCCTCGCGCGGCTGCATCGCGCCGAACAGCTTCGCCAGCTTGCCGCCTTCCAGGGTGGTCCGGGCGGCGGGCGCGGCCGGGGCAGCGGAGTCGGCCGCGGCGACGGGAGCGACGACCGGAGCCCCTTCCACGACCGCGAGGCCGAGGGAGTCGTCCAGGGCGGCCGGGGAGAGCGCCACCGGCGCGGGGAGGGCCACCGGCGGCGGCGCGGCGGCGGAGTCGGTGCGGGCGACCGAATCCGGCTCCGCTCCGGCGGTGGCCCGGCTCGCCGCTTCCGCCCGGGCTTCACGCTCGCGCGCCACCACGATCCCGGTGGCCCCGCCGATCCCGAGGGAGAAGCCCATCACCACCGGGAGCACCATCCGCTTCATCGCTCAGCCCTCCCCCGCCGCGCGCTTCTGGACGAAGCGGGTGAGCGCGATGGAGTCCATGTCGGCGCGATCCACCTGCACCTCCCCGGTGCGGTACGCCTCCAGGTGACGCTCGCGGAGCCGGTCGAGCACCCGCCGGTCCTGGAACGCCGCCCGCATCTCGTCGGCGGACTTGCGGACGCCTTCCTCGGCCGCGTCCACCACCGTCCCGGCGTGGCCGATCCGGGTGTCCAGGCTCTCCAGCACCAGGCCCAGGCTGCGGAGGTGGCCCACCGTGGAGCCCGAGCCGTGCGCGGCCGCGAGGCGCGCCGCGTTCTCCGCGCGCACCGCTTCCAGCGCGGTCTGGGCGCTCCTGGCGTCCTCGGCGCGCTCCTCCGCCTCCGCGAGGCGGATCGCCGCCTCCTTCTCGCGCTTCGCGCGCAGGTCGAGCACCCGTTGCAGCCGGAAGTTGAACACCCTCGTCTCCTACTTTCGCGTTGCGAGCTGGATCTGGCTCCCCAGCGCCAGGAGCGCGTTGCGGGTCGCTTCGAACCTCGTCGTCTCCTCCGGGGGCTGGCGGAGGAAGCCCAGCGCCCCGTCGCGGAGCTGGATGGCGGCGTCCACCATCCGATCACTCCCCTTCTGGTAGGCGCCCACCAGGATCAGGTCCTCCTTCTCCCGGTACGCCGCCTCCAGGCGGAGCAGGGCGTTGGCGGCCTCCCGGTGCGTGGGGTCGATCACGTGGTCGCGGACCCGGCTCTTGCTGTCGAGCACGTCGATGGCGGGGAAGTGCCCGGCGGCGGCCAGCTTCCGGGTCAGCACCACGTGCCCGTCCAGGATGGACCGGGCGGCGTCCGCCACCGGCTCGTTGAAGTCGTCGCCGTCCACCAGCACGGTGTAGATGCCGGTGATCCCGCCCCGCGCGCCGTTCCCCGCGCGCTCCAGCAGCCGCGGCAGCGCCGCGAACACCGAGGGCGGGTACCCCTTGGTCGTGGGGGGCTCGCCCACCGCCAGCCCGATCTCGCGCCAGGCCATCGCCACGCGCGTGACGGAGTCCACCATCAGCAGCACCTGCTTCCCCTGGTCGCGGAAGTACTCCGCGATGGCCGTGGCGACCAGCGCCCCGCGGGCACGCACCAGCGCCGCCTGGTCGCCCGTGGCGACCACCACCACCGAGCGCGCCAGCCCCTCCGGCCCCAGCGAGTGCTCCAGGAAGTCGCGGACCTCGCGGCCCCGCTCGCCCAGCAGGGCGATCACGTTCACGTCGGCCGAAGCCTGCCGCGCGATCATCCCCAGGAGCGTGCTCTTCCCCACCCCGGACCCCGCGAAGATCCCCACCCGCTGCCCCCGGCCGATGGTGAGCGGCCCGTCGAGGGCCCGGACCCCCGTCTCCAGGATGCTCTCGATGCTCTCCCGCTCCAGCGGGTTGGGCGGCTCGGCGCTGAGGGGGACGCGCTCCTCGATCTCCAGCTTCCCCTTGCCGTCGATGGGGTGGCCCAGCCCGTTCACGATCCGCCCCAGCAGCCCCGGTCCCACGTCCACCCCGAAGGAGCGCCCCATCGGACGGACGCTGCTTCCGGGGTGGAGGCCGTCCATGTCTCCCAGCGGCATGAGGAGCACGCCGCGCTCGTGGAAGCCCACCACCTCCGCCAGGATGGAGCGCTCGTCGTTCAGCGAGGTGACCCGGCACAGCTCGCCCAGCCCCGCCTCGATCCCCACCGCCTCGATCACCAGCCCGACCACCCGCGTCACCCGGCCGTAGTGGGTGAAGCGGGGGACGTCTGTGAGGCGGTCGATGAGCGCTTCTACGAGCATCGGTTTCCAGTTGAACGACATGTTTTTCGGGTGCCTCCGTGTCCCCCCACCCCCGGCCCCTCCCCCGCAAGCGAGGGAGGGGAGAACTGCGACCGATCTGTCGTGCTCCCCCTTCCCCTCGCTTGCGGGGGGAAGGGGGTTAGGGGGGTAGCCTCTCACACGCCCGTGTACGTCAGGCGGCGGTAGAGGCGCTCCAGGGCGGTGTCCACGCGGCCGTCCACGATCCGGTCGCGGCCTTCCACCAGGCACCCGCCGGGCTGCACCTGCGGGTCGGCGAGCCAGTGGGCATCGCGGCCCTGCGTCACGGCGGCGGGAGTTCCGTCCGGCTCGCGCAGGGCGGTGATCGCGGCCAGGTCCGTCGGGTTCATGCGGATGCGGAGCGGCTGGTCGACCGGGAACTCCGCCAGGGCGCGGCGCACCAGCTCGGCCACGGCCTCCGGGTCCTCCTTCAGCTCCCGCCCGAGGACGTGGCGCGCCACGGCGACCGCCAGCGCGCAGACGTTCTCCTCGATGGTCCCGGCCCAGCGGACCTCCCCCGCGCGAAGCTCCTCCAGCGCGTCCCCGGCCGCGCGGACCGCGTGGGCCAGGCGGGCGGCTTCCGCCTCCTCACCCTCCGCGCGCCCTTCCTCGTATCCCTGCGCGTAGGCTTCCGCGACCAGCCGGTCGCGCTCCGCCGCCATCTCCGCCTCCGCGCGGGCGCGGGCCGCGGTCTCCGCCGCGAGGGCCAGCGCGGCGGCGCGGGCCTCGGCCTCCGGGTCCGCGAGGTCGGCCTCGCCATCGGCGGCCGGAAGCCCGGGACCGGCGAAGTCGTCCAGCGCCCACTCCGCGGCGAGCATCTCGTCGATGTCGCGCGCGGCGTGCACCGCGGGGCGGGGGGCGCGGAGCCTAGCCGATGACGAGGTCATCCGCCGCCGCGGTGATCACGATCTCCCCCGCCTCTTCCAGCTTGCGGACCTGCGTGACGACGTTGGCCTGCGCGGCCTCCACGTCGCGCATGCGGACCGGCCCCAGGAACTCCATCTCCTCCTGCAGCGCGGCGACCGCCCGCTGCGACATCGCGCCGAGGATCTTGCCCTTGAGCGTGTCGCTCGCGGCCTTGAGCGCCAGCGCCAGCTCCTTGGAGTCGATCTCGCGCAGGAGGCGCTGGATGGCGCGGTCGTCGAGGGTGGAGATGTCCTCGAAGACGAACATCAGGTTCTTGATCTGGTCGCTCAGCACGCGGTCGCGCGCCGTCACGCCCTCCATCAGCTCCTTCTCCAGCGTGGGGCTCACCAGGTTGAGCACCGCCGCCACCGCCGCCGGGCCGCCGGAGGCGCTCATCCCCTGCGTGATGGAGAGGTCCTCGCTCCCCAGCGACCGCTCGATGAGCTGGAGCATCTCCGGAGAGACCTTCTCCATCCGGGCCATGCGGTACACCACCTCGCTCCCCAGCGGGAGGCCGATCTCCTTGAGCACCGCGGCGGTGTGCTGCGGCTCCAGGTGCGCCAGGATCAGCGCCACCGTCTGCGGGTGCTCGCCGCGCAGCATGTTGCCCAGCTGCTGCGGGTCGGCGTTGCGCAGGCGGTGGAGGCCCGCGGTGTCCGCGAGCTGGTCCTGGATGCGCTTGAGGATCAGCGACGCCCGGGTGGCCCCGAACACCGCCTCCAGGATCTCGCGGGCGTACTCCACCCCGCCTTCGGTGATGGACTCGGCGGCGCGGATCACCTGGAGCCACTCGGCCAGCACGGCGTCCGCCACCGGCGCCGCGACGTGCTCCATGCGCGCGATCTCGAAGGAGATCGCCTCCACCTCGTCCGGGGTGAGCTTCGAGGTCACCCCCGCCGCCATCTCGGTCCCCAGCGCCATGCACACGATGGCGGCCTTCTGGGTGCCGGAGAGGCGGTTGACGTCCTCCACGCGGAGCAGCGACGAGCCCGCCATGTCAGGCCTCCTTCAGCCAGGCCCGCATGACCTTGGCGGCCAGGTCGGGGCGTTCGTCCACGCTGCTCACCACGTCGTTGCGCATCCGCACGTTGGCCGCGGGGATGGCGCGGTGGACGCGGACCGACTCCACCGGGACCACGGCCGCGGGCACCAGCGACCCGGCCACGCCCTCGTCCTCGGCCGCCTGTAGGACCGCGGCGAGGTCCGTGGTGCCGGCCGCCGCGGCCGGAGCCCGGAGCGCCCTCACCACCTGCATCGCCACCGCGAAGGCCAGCAGCAGCCCCAGCACCGTGATCGCCGGGCCGACCCAGGGACCCGCGCGGTCCAGCAGCGTCACCGGGGCGGCCGCCGGAGCGGCGGCCGCGTCGAAGGGAACGCTCACCACGGAGATGGCGTCGCCGCGGGAGGGGTCCACCCCGACCGCGCTCTTCACCAGCGTCTCGATGCGCGCCAGCTCCTCGGGGGTGCGGGCCTCCCACTGCGGCACGGCGCCCGAGCCGGTCTGCCGGTCGTTCACCAGCACCGCCACCGTGAGCCGGCGCACGTTGCCGATGGCCCCGGAGAAGGTCTCCAGGGAGCGGGAGTTCTCGAAGGTGGTCGCGGTGGTGGTGGAGGCCGCGCCGCCCTCGGCGCCCGGGACGATCTCCGAGCGCTGCTCGGCCGCGGCCACCTGCCGCTCCGGGTCCACCGTCTCCACGGTGCGCTCCACCCGGTCGAAGTTCACGGCCGCGGCCACCTGCACCCGGGCGTTCCCCGCGCCCACGATCTGCGAGACGATCCCCTCGGCCTTGCGCTCCAGGTAGCCCTCGACCTCGCGCTGCACGGCGAGCTGGCGGCTGGTGAGCCCCACCGCCGACCCCGCGTCGTCCGGCGTGGAGAGGAGCCGCCCGGAGTCGTCCACCACCGTCACCTTGCCGCTCTCCAGGCCGTCCACGCTGCTGGCGACCAGGTGCGCGATGCCCTGCACCACGTCGCGCGCGGGCTCGTTCCCCCCGCGGAGCTTGAGGACCACGCTGGCCTCGGCGGCGCGGTCGGCGGTGCGGAAGCTGGAGGTCTCCTGGATGGCGAGGTGCACCTGCGCCGACTCGACCCCGCGCATCTTGCCGATGGTGCGCTCCAGCTCGCCCTCCAGGGCGCGGCGGTAGTTGATGCGCTGGGTGAAGTCGGTCATCCCCCAGGACGGCTGGTCGAACAGCTCCAGCCCCGGACGGCCCTGGTGGGGGAGCCCGCCGCCCTGGGCCAGTGCGACGCGGGCGCGAGCCAGGTCGGCGGTGGTGACCAGGAGTTCGCTGCCGCCGCCCTCCAGCCGGTACCGGATCCCCGCGTCGTCGAGCTGCCGCGTCAGGTCGCCCACCGACTCCAGCGAGAGACCGGTGAACACGGGGACGTAGGCGGGGCGCGTGGCCCACCGGGACAGCCCGAGGATGAGCAGCACCGCCACCGCGCCGACGGCGATCAGCGCCGCCTGGCGGCGTCCGCCCACTCTTTCGATCAGCCTCTCGGCCGGAACCGGCAGGGTCATGCTTGGGACGGTTTGCGAAGGTGCGAAGTGCGTCGGTGCGTCACGACGGGTACGGTGTACGGGCTACGTCCTGCTCGCGGGCGTGCCGCCTAACTCTGCATGTTGATGAGGGTGCGATAGGCTTCCATCACCTTGTTGCGCACCTCGATCATCATCTCCACGGCGATCCCGGCCTCTTCCGTGGCGGCCATCACCTGGTGCAGCTCCACGTGCTCGCCGCGGAGGAAGGCGCCGACGGTGGCCTGCGAGTTGTCCTGGGCCGCAGACACCTGCCCCAGCGCGTCCTTCAGCGTGTCGCCGAACGAGGCGGTCCCCGGCGCGAGTCCGGGAGCGCGCACCCCGGCGGCGCCGCCGAGCGCCTGGGCCTCGAACGCGGCCTGCGCGGCGCGGCGGGCGGCTCCGGCGATGGGGCTCGACACGGTCAGGCCCTCACGTCGAGGCGGCCGCCGCGGGCGTTCGGCAGCGTGGGCTCGCCGCCCGTCATGATCCGGCCGTACGTCAGCGGCCCCATGGCACCGGCCCGGGCGAAGTAGGCGCGCTCCTCGGTGCTGAGCACGCTCCACAGCTCCGGGTCGGTCCCCGGAGGGGCCTCCACGGGGAGGGAGGCGGTGGGCGCGGCCGTGGCCGGGGTACGGAGCGGTGCGGTCGGGGTGCGGACCGCGCCGGTCTGGCCCTGACCGTGGCCCTGCTCCACGCGGGGCCGGGCGTCTTCGCGAACCAGGCCGAGCCGGCCGTACGTTCCGTTGATTCCGTTGATGCTCATGGGGCGCGACTACCGTGGGATGTCGAAAGGAGGCTTCTGACCGGGACTCAGATGTCGATCGCGCGGCGCATCATGGACTTGGCCGACTGGAACACCGTCGCGTTGGCCTCGTAGACGCGGCGCGCGTCCATCAGCTCCACCATCTCGTCGGTGATCCGCACGTTCGGGTAGCGGACGTAGCCGTTCGCGTCGGCGTCCGGGTGGCCGGGGTCGTAGACCAGCGGCCCCTCGGTGAGGTCCTCTTCCACGGCGGCCACGCGCACGCCGCCGGCGGTCGCCATGGGGTCGCCGGAGGGGAGCCGCAGCCGCGAGTCCATGCCCGGGGGCACCACCTCGTACGGCTGCCGCGCGTACTCCTGCGCCTCCATCCTCACCACGCGACGGCGGTAGGGCTCGCCGTCGGGACCGCGCGTGGTCTCCGCGTTGGCGACGTTCTGCGCCACCACCTCCAGCCGCTGCCGCTGCGCCGAGAGGCCGCTCGCGGCGATGGCGAGGGTGCGGAACATGGGGCGCACCACGGGCGAATAAGCTCCGTTGGGAAATCCGATGGGGTTGCTCATCGTCGTCAGCGGTCGCGGATGCTGGAGCGGATCTGCTGGTAGGCCTTCTGGAGCAGCTTGGCGGTGGCCTCGAAGCGGAGCTGTTCGTCGGCGAGGCTCACCATCTCGGCCTCGATGTCCACCGGCGTCCCTTCTTCCAGGCTCCCCGGGTCCATCCCCGCCTCGGGAAGCGCGAAGCCGTCCGCGTTGCCGAGGGTGGCCTTCGCAACACGGTCGGCGATCATCCGCGTGCGCTGCGCTCCCACGTCGAGGCTGTGCTTGAGGTGCTCGGCGGTCGAGACTCGTCCGATGAAACCGTGCAGCATGTCGGCTCCGTTCCAGGGTCTGTGCGGTGGCGCCCTGTAAGGGGCAAGCGCCAGACCAATCGTCTCCGCAGGAAACAATTCCGATTTCCGACCTCCTGTATCCGGAACAACAACCTTCCGATATCCCAGGAATTTACTTGATAAATCCTTCCCTGCAGGCCAGCGACACCCATCCCAAAAACCCTGATTCCCCGGAGCCACCCCAAGAGGACGAATGCGTCCGAGCGGAAGGTTCTGCCGTGCCGCGCTGGGAGGAAATTTCCGCCGGGGGGTCCGGAGCGGGGGGCGGAAACTTCCCTCCGCCGGCCGCTCCGGGCGCGGGACTTGATACGGGGTGGGGGGCCGCCGCGGAATCGGGCACCCGACGGCCCGAATCCCTTTCACCCTCTCGACTCAAGGCGGCGCGCGTGCCCTCGATCCGGTCCGTCATCGCGGTCCTGCTGGCCTGGACCGGAACCTGGTGGCTCGCCCTCGGCCTTCTGCTCCACCCGGTCCTCCCCGGTGGGTGGCTCTCGATCGCTGCGGCGGCGCTCCTCACCCTGGCCCCGGTGCCGATGCTGGTCCGCGGCTTCGCCGGCGGGGCGTATCCGTCGGCACGCACCCGCATCTGGATCTACCGTCCGTTCTGGTACGTGCAGTTGTTCGTCCCTCTCCTCGCCGTCGCGGGTCTGGCGGGCGCGCTCGCCGGCCTGCCCTTCGGGGTGGCCGGACCGTCCGGCCGCTGGGCGATGGCGACGGTCGCCGCGGGGCTTCTGGTGCTGGCCGTGTGGGGATACGCCGGGACCCGGCGGCTGGTGGTTCGCCGCCTGGACGTTCCCGTGCCCGGCCTCCCGCCCGGGCTGGAGGGGATGCGCGTCGCGCAGCTCTCCGACCTCCACGTGGGGCCGCACACCCCGCCCGGGTTCCTGGCGCGGGTCGCGGAGGCCGTGCGCGAGGCCCGCCCGGACCTGATCGTCTTCACGGGAGATCAGGTGGACGATTTCGCGCGCGACGTGGAGCCCTTCGCCGCCGCCTTCGGAGCGCTGACCGCGCCGCTGGGGGTGTTCGCCATCCCCGGCAACCATGACGTCTACGCGGGCTGGACGGAGGTCCGGCGGGGGATGGAGGCCATGGGGACGACGGCCCTGGTGAACCGGGCGGTCCCGCTCCGGCGCGGCGGGGACCGGTTCTGGGTGGCGGGCACGGGCGATCCGGCCGGGCACGCGATGGCCCGGGGCGGAGGCGCGGAGGCGGCGCCGGACGTGGAGCGGACGCTCGCCGGCATCCCGCCGGGGGAGTTCACGCTGGCGCTGGCGCACAACCCGGCGCTCTGGCCGGCGCTGGCGGCGCGCGGGGTGGAGCTGACGCTGAGCGGGCACACGCACTACGGCCAGGTCGCCATCCCCTCGCTCGGGTGGAACCTGGCGTCGCTCTTCCTGGAGCACTCGGCGGGATCGTACCGGGAGGGCCGCGCGACCCTCTACATCAACCCGGGGACGAACTACTGGGGGATCCCGTTCCGCCTGGGGACCCCGCCGGAGGTGACGGTGGTCACGTTGCGCTGGGGGGAGGGGGCGGGCGGGAGTGGGTAGGCGGCGCAACGGGGCGGTCCTGCACCTGGTTGGGGTCGTCAAAGCACAACGGCCCTCCCGTGTGAACGTAAAGGAGCCGCTCGCTGTGCTCGGTCTTCAAGATGGCCCGTAGCAGGGAGGCCGCTCCAGGACATCGTCCCAAAACGAGCCCGGCCACTCGAGCAACGTCTCGATTTTCCCTCTCAATATTGAGAATCCGACTCTCAGAATTGAGAGTCAGGCAACTTGTTCTGTAATTCCACTTTGACACAAATCGTCCTCACTCTACCTATCAAACTTGAGAATTTCCCCTCCGCCATTCGTTTACGATAATCCCTGTAAGTGCACAAAACACAATCATTTACAACAAATCAAAAACCGCGGCATAATCCTTTCTATATAGTGGGAGTGCAAATCGCAGCAAACACACCTATCTCCCACTCA
>Ga0182742_1000289_pt1 | contig 88229 bp, 92 predicted proteins | sample eDN5th37CBELigMG_FD_128880 | JGI IMG/M metagenome (GOLD analysis project Ga0182742, IMG submission 128880) | Enriched Miracle-Growth compost microbial communities from Emeryville, California, USA - eDNA 5th pass 37_C BE-Lig MG (version 2)... ...
CGAGAACATGCTCACCGCGTCGCCGGACATCACCGCCACCCAGGCCCGGAGCGTGCTCGGCTCCTTTCTCTTCGTCGGCGACGACGTCGACAAGCCCGCCGGTGTGCTCTCCGGTGGGGAGAAGACACGACTGGCCCTCGCGATGATCGTCGTGAGCGGGGCGAATGTGCTGTTGCTGGACGAGCCGACGAACAACCTCGATCCCGCCAGTCGACTTGAGGTCCTCGGCGCGCTCGCCGGCTACACCGGCGCGGTGGTGCTCGTCTCCCACGACCCCGGCGCGGTCGAGGCCCTCGACCCGGAGCGAGTGCTCATCCTGCCCGATGGGGTCGAAGACCTCTGGGGCCGCGACTACCAGGATCTCGTCGAGCTCGCCTGATCACGCGTCGAGCAGCGCGTCCTCCGCCTCCGCATCGGCGTCCCGGCGGGCCCGGCGCACATGACGCTCGGCTTCGCGCTCCGCCGGGCTCAGGCGACGAATGCGGCGCTCATTCCAGACGCCCCACACCAGGGCGATGCCCGCCATGACGGCGAACAGGATCCACTGCACCGCATACGACAGGTGCGGGCCGGGGTCGATCGCCGGCCGCACCGCGAGTGCGGGTGCGCCCGACACTGGGGAGGCGGACTCCGACGCCAGCATGCCGAAGGCGCCGGTGTAGACGGGTGCATCGAGGAGCTCGGCGATGAGCGGGAGCTCGATCGTCGCGACCTGCCCCGCGGGCGCTGACCGCCCCGGTACGGGCGGCTCGCCGACCCGGAGCCGGACGATGATCGTCTGCTCGCCACGTTTCGGCTCGGGGACGCTGTCCGGGTGCTCGGCCTGTCGCTCGCCGGGCGGCACCCAGCCGCGATCGACGATGAGGACCGTGCCGTCCGCGAGTTGGAACGGCACAAGCACCTCATAGCCCGGCACCCCATCTCGCGGCCGATTCCGCACGAGCAGCGTCTCCTCGACGAGGTACTCGCCGGTCACCTCGACCGGGGTCCAGGTGCGCCGGGAGTCGAAGGCCGAATCGGGCGCGGCGAGCACGGTGGCCAGGGGCACGGGTGCGGCGTCCCAGTTCTCCTCGATCTGCCGAATGCGCTCGGCGGCCTGGTCATTCCGGGCGAATTGCCAGGCGGCGAGCATCCCGCAGGCGACCGAGAAGACGACGACGAGCGCGAGGTAGCCCAGCCAGCGTCGGGCGCCGCTCATTCGCCCCGACCGGTCGGCAGCCCCGGCCGCTCGGGCGCCTCCGGTGTGACGCGGTGGGGGTCGCCGTGCACGTTCGCCCGGGTCACGGCGAGGTACGGCAACAGCACGGCACCGACGAGGCAGGCGAGCTGCCACCAGCCCTCGACGAAGAAGACCGCGATGAAGCACGCGAAGCGGATCGCCATCATGACCGTGTAGCTGACCACTCGCCGGTGCCGATCCTCCTCGGGGGACACTGGCGCTCGCGTGATCACCACCGGGCGTGCCATGCCTCCAGGCTACGCCTGTTGGCCAAGTAGGCTCTCAGCCATGTCTGAGCAGCGTGTGGTCCTCGTCACGGGCGGCAACCGCGGGATCGGTCGCGCGATCGCCGAGGCGTTCTTGGCGGCCGGGCACCCGGTCGCGGTCACCTCGCGCGGCGGCACCGGTCCGGAGGGTGCCCTGGCGGTCACCGCAGATGTCACCGATGGCGCAAGCCTCGACGCCGCCTTCGCCGAGGTCGAGGCCGCACTCGGCCCGGTTGGCATCCTCGTGGCGAATGCGGGGGTCACGAAGGACACGCTCCTGCTGCGGATGAGCGACGAGGAATTCGACAGTGTCGTCGACACGAACCTCGGCGGTGCCTTCCGCGTCGTCAAGCGCGCGACGAAGGGGATGGTCCGGGCCCGCTACGGCCGGATCATCCTGATCTCGAGTGTCGTCGGGCTGCTCGGCTCGGCGGGCCAGGTGAACTACGCGGCCTCGAAGTCGGGCCTCATCGGCATCGCCCGCTCGATCACCCGGGAGCTCGGCAGCCGGGGCATCACGGCGAACGTGGTGGCGCCCGGATTCATCGAGACCGATATGACCGCCGCCCTCCCCGAGGCACAGCAGGACGCGTACCGACAGCAGATCCCGGCGGGCCGCTTCGCCACACCGGAGGAGGTCGCTCGGGTCGTGCGCTGGCTCGCCTCAGATGAGGCGAGCTACATCTCCGGGGCCGTGATCCCCGTCGACGGCGGGCTCGGGATGGGGCACTGACCTCGCGTCAGCCCCGCAAGCCCAGCACACCGAGCACCGCGGCAAGGTCACGGGTCGGCAGCGACAGGTCCGCCGCGGCCCGCACGGCCGGCTTCGCGTCGAAGGCGATGCCGAGGCCCGCTGCGGCCATCATGCCGAGGTCGTTCGCGCCATCGCCGACCGCGATCGTGCGCGACATCGGCACGCCGAGCTCGGCCGCCCACTCCTTGAGCGCCGCGGCCTTCGCCGCCGAGTCGATGATGGGGCCGTCGACCAGCCCGGTGAGGCGACCGTCGGCGCTGCCGAGCCGGTTGGCCCGCCAACGGTCGAGGTCGAGCCGCTCGGCGAGCGGGTCGAGCACCTCGTGGAAGCCGCCCGAGACGACGCCGACCGCGCCGCCGGCCGCATGCACCCCGTCGATGAGTTCCGCGGTGCCCCGGGTGACGCGGACCTGCCCCCGCACCTCATCGAGCACCGTGGACGGGAGTCCGGCGAGCGTCGCAACGCGCTCCACGAGGGACTGGGCGAAGTCGAGCTCGCCGCGCATCGCCCGCTCGGTCACCTGGGCGACCTGCTCCCGGACACCCGCGTACTCGGCGATGAGCTCGATCACTTCGTCCTCGATGAGGGTGGAATCGACGTCGAGCACGATGAGGAAGCGCGTCACCGCTCCATTGTGCCGGACCACGCCTAGGCTGGGAGCGCCATGACGAACGTCCTCGACTTCCACGACGCCGCCGTCGTCCGCGACGGCCGGACCATCCTCGGCCCCCTCACCTGGCAGGTGGACTCCGCGGAGCGCTGGGTCATCCTCGGGCCGAACGGCGCCGGCAAGACGACCTTGCTCCAACTCGCCGCGACCCTGCTGCACCCGACGAGTGGGACGGTGACCGTGCTCGGTGAGGAGCTCGGCAAGGTCGACGTCTTCGAGATGCGCCCGAGGATCGGCCTCGCCTCGAGCGCCATGGCCCGACTCATCCCGCCGGGGGAGACCGTCCTCGATGCCGTCATGACGGCGGCCTACTCGGTCGCCGGTCGGTGGCGCGAAGAGTACGAGGACGTCGATGAGCGTCGCGCCCGCCGCGTGCTGCGGCAGTGGCGACTGGACGGGCTCCAGGATCGCCGGTTCGGGACGCTGTCCGATGGCGAGCAGAAGCGGGTGCAGATCGCGCGGGCGACCATGACCGATCCCGAGCTGTTGCTGCTCGACGAGCCCGCCGCGAGCCTCGACCTCGGTGCCCGGGAGGAGCTCATCGAGTTGCTCGGCTGGTATGCCTCGAGCCCGGGCTCGCCCGCGGTCATCATGGTCACCCACCACGTCGAGGAGATCCCGCCTGGCTTCGGCCACGCGCTGCTGCTGCGCGAAGCACGGGTGGTCGCCTCGGGGCCCATCGCGCACGTGCTCGACTCGCCCCAGCTCAGCGAGGCCTTCGGCCGTCCGCTCCAGGTCACGCGCGACGGCGGCCGCTACGCGGCGCGCGGCGCCTGAGCGACGAATGCGCGTCTGCTAGAATCGTTCGTCGGCTCGCCGCCGCGGCGGCCCGCCCATCAGCCTCCAGGAGTCCATTCCCATGAAGACCGAGATCCACCCGAGCTACGCACCGATCGTGTTCCGCGACCTCGCGAGCGGCAAGGCGTTCCTCACGCGCTCCACGCGCACGAGCGACAAGACGATCGAGTGGGAGGACGGCCAGACGTATCCGGTCGTCGACGTCGAGATCTCGGCGGAGTCGCACCCCTTCTACACTGGCAAGCAGCGGATCATGGACTCCGCCGGCCGGGTCGAGAAGTTCAACCAGCGCTTCGGTGGCAAGTTCGGCGCCCAGTAGTCGGCCCCATCACACGCCGCCCGGCCACGCTGGCCGGTCGCTGACCCAGTTCGGGTCGACCTGCCGCCGCATATAGGCGGCGAAGTCGGCCTGCTGCGCGGCAGCCCACCCGAGCTGCGCATCGTGCAGCTCCTGGGCATTCGTCGGCAGCTGTGCGGCGTACTGGCGCCCAATCGCCTGCGCGACACGGGCAGCGGCGATCGCATCGACGGCGGCGTCGTGCGCACCGTCGAGCGGCACCCCGTAGTGGCTCGCGGTGAGTTCGAGCGTGCGCTTGCCCTTGCGGTACCGGTCGACCTGCTTGTCGACGATGATCGGGTCGACGATCGGGGCCAGGCGCTCCATCGCCCCGGCGCCATGTCGACGGGCCTCCCAGGCCAGCAGAGAGAGATCATAGGGCGCGTTGTAGACGACGAGGGCGATGCCGGCGTCGAGCACCTCACGCACCGCGGCGACGATCTCCGGGATGGCCAGGCGCGCGGGTACCCCCTCCGCCTGCACCCGCTCGGTCGTGATGCCATGCACCGCCGTCGCCTGCGCGGGGATGGCCTCGCCCGGGTCGACGAGCCAGTCGCGCTGCTGGATGACCGCGCCCGTGCGGTCGAGGCGGACCAGGCTGGCCGACACGATCTTGGCCGACCGGACATCGATCCCGGTCGTCTCAAGGTCGAATGCCGCGGGAGACTCGTGCCAGCTCGTCATGCGGCGAGCCTAGCGGTGGCCATCGACACTGGCGCCGCGCGATGCTCAGGGACCCCCGCCTACAATCGGACACCGTGACGGACGGGACGCGTGAGTGCGAGGCGACGATCGCCGGCACCCGGACCCGCTGGTGGGAGTACGGCGACGGGGGTGACACCGTCATCGCCGTCCATGGCTTCCGCGGTGACCACCACGGTCTGCAGCGCGTCATCGACCGCTTGCCCGAGTATCGGATCCTCTCACCGGACCTGCCCGGGTATGGCGGCTCCACCGCGCTGGCAGGACCGCATTCCATCCCCGCGTATGCCGACTGGCTCATCGACTTCGTCACCGCGACGGCAGGCGGGCGCCGACCGCTCACGATCCTCGCCCACAGCTTCGGCACGATCGTCACGGCAGCGGCGATCGACCGGGGGCTCAGCCCGGACCGCGTCGTCCTCGTCAACCCGATCGCGACCTCGCCACTGGCGGGCATACAGGCCATCGGCACGACCCTCGTGCGCGGCCTGTACCGCCTCGGCGCCGTGCTGCCGCACCGCCTTGGCGATCGCCTGCTGCGCGCCCGACTCATCACCGACGGCATGAGCGTGCTCACGACCACGACGCGGGACCGGGAGCTCCGGCGGTGGATCAAGGCGGAGCACCGCCGCTATTTCGCCGGTTTCCGGAGCCGCCGCGTCGTCGTCGAGGGGTTCGAGGCCTCCCTGAGCGACCACGTCACCCCGCACGCTGCCGCATTCACGATGCCGACCCTGCTCATCGCGGCCGGACGTGACCAGATCACGCCGATCGCGGACGTCCGCGGGCTGCGCGAGCGCATGCCGGACGCGCAGCTCGTCGAGCTCGAGGGCGTCGGTCATCTCATCCACTACGAACGTCCCGCCGAAGCGGCCGAGGCGATCCGCGCATTCCTCGCGGCCCAGGTGCGGACATGAGTGAGCCGACCGAGCCCACCGGCCCGAGCGAACCGACTGCTCCCACCGGCCCGTGGTCGCTCGGCGGCCCCGAGGAGCTGACGGGTCCTGCGCCGATCATCGAGCCCGACCTCGAGCGCGCCCTCGGCCTCGCCGAGACCGGCGAGCAGCCCACCTCGAAAGCGCTTGTCCCGCTCACGACCGGCGTCAGCTGGGCCCCCGGTGCCGTGCGCATCCTCTTCGACTGCCGATACACCCGGCTCGAGCGGCATGACGGCATCAGCCGCTTCACCGCTCGGCTCGTCGAGGAGCTCGGGCGACGACACCCCGTCGTCATGCTCATCAGCGACGTCCGCCAGCTCACCATGCTGCCGGAGCTGCCGTGGACCCTCGGGCCAAGCCCGACGAGCCCACTCGAGCCGTTCATCGGTCCCCGGGCGCTCAATTCGCTCGCGCCCGATGTGGTGTACAGCCCGATGCAGACGATCGGTCCGATCGGGCGCCGCTACCGGCTCGTCACCACGGTCCACGACCTCATCTACTACTCGCACCCGACACCGCCCCGTGACCTGCCCTGGGCCGTACGGCTGCTGTGGCGTGCTTACCACCTCACCCCCCGATTCCAGCGGTGGGTGCTCGCACTCGCCGATGCGCAGGTGACCATCAGCGAGACGACCCGCCAACTCATGCTGGATCGACGGATGGCGCCGCGTCCGCTGCGCGTCATCGCCAACGGCACTGACCACCCCGCGCTCACCCCGCGGCGACGCCCCCCGGAGGGCCGCGACCTGCTGTACGCGGGCTCGTTCATGCCGTACAAGAACGTCGAGGCGCTTGCCCGGGCGATGCACCATTTGCCCGGCTGGCGGCTCCGGCTCCTCAGCCGCGCCGACGACGCCGTCGTCCAGGCGCTCACCGCCCTCGCTCCGGAAGGGGCCCTCGACTTCATGCAGGGCGCCAGTGACGCCGAGTATCAGGCTGCGCTCACGAGCGCCCGGGCGTTTGTCTCCGCCTCGCGGGAGGAAGGCTTCGGACTGCCGGTCGTGGAGGCGATGGCGCTCGGCACCCCGGTCGCCGTCTCGGACATCCCCATCTTCCGGGAGGTGACCGGCGGGCACGCCGAGCTGTTCGACCAGGAGTCACCCGAGGACATTGCCGCGGCGGTGCGCCGCCTCGCCGATGATGCGCTGTGGCTCAAGCGCTCCGAGCACGGCGAGGCATGGTCACGTCGGTACGACTGGGGCACCGCGGCGGACGAGCTCCTCGCATTCCTGCTCCACATCGTCGCGGAGCGCCAGGACAAGCACCGGAGCGCGTAGCGGCGAGTCAGTCCTGGTCGCTGCGGTCGAGCTCGCCGCGGTACAGCGACTCGAAGACATCGAGCGTGTGGTCGAGCGAGTGCACGCGCACCCCATCGACCGAGGCTCGCTGCATCGCCACCCGCGCTTCCTGCGGCAGCCGGAGGATCGTCTCGATCCGCTCCGCGGCGGCGCGGGCGTCGTCCGGGGTGAAGAGGTAGCCGTTGACCCCGTCCTGGACGAGGTGGGGGAGCGCCATCGCGTCGGCCGCGAGAATCGGCAGGCCGGAGCTCATCGCCTCGAGCGTCGCGATCGACTGCAGCTCCGCGATGGAAGCGATGCCGAACAGGCTCGCGTGGGAGTACAGCTCCCGCAGCTGGTCGTCGGTGACCGCGCCGTGGAAGACGACCCGGTCGGCGACGCCGAGCTCTGCGGCGAACTGCTCGAGGTGGCGTCGGTGGTCACCCGAGCCCGCGATGTCGAGCTCGACCGCAAGGTCCTTCGGCAGCATGGTCAGCGCGCGGATGAGCACCTCGACACGCTTCTCCTCGACGAGCCGGCCGACGAACAGCACCCGGTTCGTCGGCCGTGGGCTGAAGTCAGGGGAGTACCGGGAGGCATCGATGCCGCAGGAGATGGCGAGCACGTCCCGCAGTGAGGTGTGCTGCTCGAGGTAGTCCGCCGCGCGGCGCGTCGGTGTCGTCACCCAGCGTGCCTGCCGCAGCAGCCGGTCGACATCCCACCAGGCCCATTTGATGAATGCGCGGTTGAGGAATTCGGGGAGGGTCGTGTGCTCGCTGACGTTCTCCGACATCACATGGTTGGTCGCGACGAGCCGAATGTCGCGTTTCGTCGCCGCCCGAATGAGGTAGCGCCCGCCCATGATGTGGGAGTTGACGTGGACGGCATCCGGGCGGACCCGGTCGAGCGTGCGCCCGGCGAGCACCGCGGCGACCTGCGGCCAGGTGAAGCGCACCCACTCGTGGGGGAGCCAGCGCAGGCTCGGCCAGCGGTGCACCGTCATCGGCTGGCCCTCCACGACCTCGGTGAACGTCCCCGACTTCCCGAATCCCGTCGAGGGCGCGACGATGTGGACGTCGTGGCCGCGCTGCACGAGGCCGGCGGCGAGGCGCTCGGCGAATCGCGCGGCGCCGTTGACGTTCGGGGTGAAGGTGTCACAGCCGAGCAGGATGGTGAGTGGCGCCATGGCGCATCCAGCCTACCGGGGTGAGCCTGTCGGTGGCGCACCTCGCCCGCGTGGGGGAGTAGCGTGGCAGGGGTGCCCCGCCTGTCACGTCTCCTCGCATACATCGGGATCGGGGCGGTCGCCGGATTCCTCTCCGGACTGTTTGGCGTTGGTGGCGGCATCCTCATCGTTCCGGCCCTCGTGCTCCTGCTGCGCATGCCGCAGAAGGTCGCGTCCGGCACCTCGCTCCTGGCCGTCGCCCCGCTCTCGGTCGGCGGCATGGTCGCCTATGCGACGAGTGGCCACATCGACTGGGCTGCGTCCCTCACCGTCGCGATCGGTGCGGTGGCTGGCGGTGCCATTGGGAGTGCGCTGCTGCAGCGACTGCCATCCGTCGTCATCACGTGGATCTTCGTCGCGGTCATGCTCCTCGTGGCCGCGCAGATGCTGTTCGAGGAGCCGACCCGGGGGGCGCTCCGACTCCTCACCCCGGTCGACCTGCTCATCCTGCTGGGGATCGGCCTCGTGGCGGGGATATTCTCCGGGCTCCTCGGGGTCGGCGGCGGCGCGATCATCGTGCCCGCGCTCATCATCGTCTCCGGCTTCGGCGACCTCGCGGCGAAGGGAAGCTCGCTCGTCGCGCTCATGCCGAATGCGGTGACGACGTCCGTCCTCAACCTCCGGCGCGGCAACGCCGACCTCATCGCCGGGCTGACGATCGGCGTCGTCGGCGCCGCGGTCGCCGTGCTCGGCATGTTCGTCGCCGCCTGGGTCGACCCACGAACCGGGTCGATCCTCTTCGCAGCGCTTCTCGTTATCGTCGCCGCACAGCTCGCGGTCCGGACGATCCGGCGGATGCGCGGCCCTCAGTCGAGCAGCTGATCGCGGAGCGCGCTGAGCACCTGACTCGTGCCGCCCTCGATGCGCACCGTCGCCCGATCGTCGGCCTTCGTCGCGCCACGGTTGATGATGACGATCGGCAGGTGACGGCGCCTGGCGACCTCGACGATCCGGATCCCGCTGTTGACGACGAGCGAGGAGCCCGCGATGAGCAGGACCTCCGAGCCACGCACCAGTGCCGCGGCCGCGCGGAACGTCGCCGGAGGCACCGTCTCGCCGAAGAACACGACATCCGGCTTCAGCATCCCGCCGCAGACCGTGCAGTCCGGCACGACGGTCGCCCCGAAGTCCGCCACGTCGACGTCGCCATCCGGGGCAAGCTCGTGCCGCGCTGCCGCCGCGAGCCAGGGATTGAGCTCGTCGAGGCGTGTCGCGATGGCCTGCCGGGCGAAGGACTGCCCGCAGCTCAGGCAGCTGACCGTGCCCAGCGTGCCGTGGAGTTCGATGACGCGCCTGGAGCCGGCCCGGAGGTGGAGATCATCCACGTTCTGCGTGACGATCCCGCTGACGATGCCGCCGCGCTCGAGCTCGCTGAGGGCGACATGGCCGGCGTTCGGCTTCGCCGCGTGGAACCGGCGCCAGCCGAGATGGGATCCTGCCCAGTAGCGCTGCCGAGCTGCCGGATCGTCCCGGAACCGCTCGAACGCCATCGGGGTGCGCACCGGGGCGCCGCGGCCGCGATAATCGGGAATCCCGGAGTCGGTGCTGACGCCGGCGCCGCTGAGCACTGCGACCCGGCGACCGCGGAGCACCTCGGCGGCCCGCGCGATGGCCGCGGTGTCGTCAGGTGTCGCGGCGGCCGTCAGGTCGCCGGCGGTGCTGGGTGCTCGGGTGGGGCTGTCGTGCATCGCGGACGCCGACTAGTGCAGCGGGTGGAGGTCGGGACGCTTGGGTGGCCGACCGTCGCCGGAGGAACGGCCTCGGAGTCGGCGGAGCACCCACGGCATGAGGTGCTCGCGAGCCCAGACGAGGTCCTCGGTCCGCGCACGCCGCCACGTCGTCGCGGGCAGTGGTGGCGGGACGGCGTCATCGAGCTCGTGCGCGATCCCGAGCGCGTCGAGGACGTACAGCGCGATCGTGTGGTGGCCCAGCGGCGAGAAGTGGAGGCGATCCTCCGACCACATCCGCGGATCGCGCAGCTCGCTGAGCGCCCAGAGGTCGATGACGATGGCGTCGTGTCGCCGTGCGAGGCTGTGCACCTGCTGGTTGAAGATCGCGACTTTGCCGCGAATCGCCCGCATGACCGGACGCATCCCGATGTCCGGGCCGGTGAAGACGGCGATCGTCGCGCCGTCCCGTCCGAGCAGTCCCACGAGCTCATCGAGCCGCCTGGCGACCTCGTCCGGGTCGGTGCCGGGCCGCAGGATGTCGTTGCCGCCGGCGGAGACGGTGATGAGGTCGGGCCGCAGCGCGAGCGCCGCCTCGGCCTGCTCGTCACGGATGGCACGCAGGAGCTTGCCGCGCACTGCGAGGTTGGCGTACGCGAAGTCCTCGGAGTCGACGGCGAGGACTTCGGCGACCCGGTCGGCCCAGCCTCGGAGCCCGCCCTCCGATGCGGGCTCCGGGTCGCCCACCCCCTCCGTGAACGAGTCGCCGATCGCCACATAGCGTGTCCACGGGTGGGGATGGGGCATGTCTCTAGTATGGCCGCGAGATGAGTAAGCAGGACGGCAGTGATCGGCTCGTCAGCGAGGCTGACGTCGACGACGCGGGTGCCGTCATCCTGCATGCGGACCTCGATGCGTTCTTCGCGTCTGTCGAGTTGCTCGAGCGTCCGGAGCTTCGCGGCCTCCCGGTCATCGTCGGCCATCGCACGCCACGATCGGTCGTGACCGCCGCGACCTATGAGGCCCGCGCGTTCGGCGTGAATTCGGCGATGCCGATGGCCACCGCGCTCCATCGCTGTCCGAGCGCGGTGGTGGTCGAGCCGCATTTCGAGCGCTACCGACACTGGTCGCGCGTGTTCTTTGACGTGTGCCGGACGATCACCCCGGTGGTCGAGGAGGCCGGCATCGACGAGGGGTTCCTCGACGTCCGCGGCGCGGGGCTCGCCGTGGGGTCGCCGAAGGTCGCGGCGGCACTGCTTCGCGAGCGAGTCCGGGCCGCGACCGGCCTCGTGTGCTCGGTAGGGGCGGCCGGCACGAAGTTCGTGGCGAAGCTGGCGTCGTCGCGGGCGAAGCCCGACGGGCTGCTCGTCGTCCCCGTCGCCGACACCCGCGCATTCCTCCGGCCCCTGCCAGTCACCGCGCTCTGGGGCGTCGGCGCGCGGACTGCGGAGGTCCTGCGGGGCCGGGCGATCTCGACGATCGGCGATGTCGCGGATACCCCGATCGCCTCGCTCGAACGGGCGATCGGGCGGGCACAAGCCGCCCGGTTGCACGATCTCGCGAATGGCCGGGACCCCCGACAGGTGCTCGTCGAGCGGCCGGAGAAATCGATCGGCCGCGAGGTGACCTTCCGGGCGGACACCGATGACGACGAGGTGCTGCGTCGGGAGATCGTCGCACTGGCCGACGACGTCGCCAGCCGACTGCGGCGCGAGGGCCTGACGACGCGGGGGATCAGCCTCAAGGTGCGCTGGGCGGACCTCAGCATCGTGACCCGGGCGAGCGCGTTCGACCGCCCCAGCGCGAGCGGGCGAGACCTCACCGAGGCGGCGCTCGAACTCGCCGGTGCGCTGCGGGACCGTGACGGGCGGCTGCCGCAGCGCATTCGGCTCATCGGGGTGCGCGCCGACCGGCTCGAGGATGGGCCGGGGAGCGTGGCGCTGTGGGATGAGGGCGAGGCGTGGACGGATGCGGAAGCGGCGATCGATACCGCCCGCGCTCGCTTCGGGCGGGATGCGCTCAGGCCGGCTCGGCTGCTGCGCAGCCGGGATAGCGGACAATGACGTCATGACGGAATGCATTCACGGCCTTGAGCTGGACGCTTGTGACGTCTGCTCCCCGCGACGGGCCCCGGAACCCGTCAAGCCTGCACCGCGCTCCCGTGCCGGTTCCCCGACCCGGGCCCCGAAGTCCGCTCCCGGTGTCGCCGTGCGCTCCGCCGGCGCCCGTCGCTACCTCGTGGTGCACCGTGAGCGACTTGCCGAGCTGCTCGCGGCCGGGCCACTCACGGACGAGTCTGGCTGGCGTGCCGAGCTCGGCGAGGCCGGCGCCTTCGACCCGATCCGCTGGGAGGACGCCGCCCGGGCCGTGCGAGGCACCGAGCTGGTCGTCCTCGTCGGCGGCGGCCCGGACCCGGACCACCTCGAGCTCGTCGCGGTTGCGAATCAACCGGTGCGCGCCGGGGTCGCCGACGTACTGGCGGCCGCGAGTCGCTCGCCCCGGCTCGTGCTCAACCCCGCCTGGTTCGCCTGATCAGGCGAGCGCGTCGGCGCGCTCCGGGTGCTGCTCGAACCATCCTGCCGCGTACCAGCACACCGGCACGACCTTCCGACCGTCGGCGACGATCTGATCGACCGCGTACTCGGTGACGACGGCGGCAATGCCCTGACCACGATGCGTCGGGCGAGTGAAGACCCGGGTGATCGCGACGGTATTCCCGCGGACCGCATACTCGGCGGTGGCGATGAGTTCGCCGTCCTCGCGAAGCTCGTAGCGCTCCGCCTCCGGCGCATTCGTCAGGGTGCGGGTCATGTCGGCAGTCTAGAGCCGTCCCTAGCAGAATGCGCGGGCGCGCGGGGCTCGGTGACTCGCGGCTCGCCGTCGACGACGTCGATCTCGGTGTCGATGGGGTCCGGGTCGTCTGCGGGGATCTCCGCGTCGGGCCAGCGCAGTAGCCGCCAGCCGGTCTCGGGCGTGCCTTCCAATTCGACGACCCCCGCATTCGGCAGATGATGGTGGGCGGTGAACTCGGGCAGGATGTTCGTCGCGCGGGCGGCGACCCAGATCCGGATCGCCGCACCGTGGCTGACCAGGACAGGGTGACGCGCCTCGCGCACCGCTCGCTCGATATCCGCGTCATAGCGGCCGAAGAACTCGTGCCCGTCCGGCCCGTCCGGCATCGCCTGGTCGAGGTCGCCGAGACCCCAGCTGAAGGCGGTCTCCATGTAGCGGCGGACCGATGCCTGGTCACCGCGCATCTCGAGCGAGCCTGCCTCGACCTCGTGCAGCCCAGGCAGCTCGACGCGCTCGAGGTCTCGGGCCAGCGCGAGTGGCGCCGCCGTCACGTGGGTGCGCACGAGACGACTGACGTACACGGCATCGACAGGGGCGTCGCCGAACTGGCTGGGGAGCGCCTCGGCCTGGGCGGTGCCGAGATCAGTGAGCCCGGGGCCCGGGGCGCCGGTGTCGAGGAGTCCGCGGACGTTGGAGGGGGTCTGGCCGTGCCGGATCAGGGTGAGGCGCATGTCAGCGGGGGAGATTCGCTTCGATGGCCGCGATGATCGCGGGGTCATCGGGCTGCGTGTGGGGCCGGAAGCGCAGCACCTCACCGGACGGGGTGACGAGGAACTTCTCAAAGTTCCACTCCACCTTCCCCGCCTCGCCCTTCGCGTCCTTCGCCTTGCGCAGCTCCTGGTAGAGCGGGTGGGCGTGGCCACCGTTCACCTTGACCTTCTCGAACATGGGGAAGGTCACGCCCCACGTCGTCGTGCAGTACTCGAGGATCCGCTCGTTGCTGCCGGGTTCCTGGGCCAGGAACTGGTTGCACGGGAAACCGAGCACCGTGAAGCCACGGTCGTGGTAGCGCTGCTGGAGCGCCTCGAGCCCCGCGTACTGGGGCGTGTTGCCGCACCGCGAGGCGACGTTGACGATGAGGAGCACCTGGTCCCGGTAGGGCTCCAGCGTCGTCGCCTCGCCCTGAATCGTCGTGACGGGCGTTGTCAAGAGGTCCATGTCGGCAGGGTACGCCGGTCATCTGAGCGCAATGTGCACGCAGTAGGGTTCAAAATGTGATCCGGGTGATCAGCTACAACCTCTACCACAGCCGCGCCGCGGAGGAACTCGCGGGGCTGGTAGCTGGCGAGCCCGATCTCGACGCGCTCTGCGTCCAGGAGGCGTACCGGGTCGGGCTCTCCTCGAGCATCGGCGGTCTGCGCCTGGCCGCGCACACGGGGCGCAACATGCTCGCGCTCGCCGTCTATGTACGTCACGAACGATTCGAGGAGCTTGCGAGCGGCACATTCGAGCTGAAGAAGTCGCTGCACGACGCGGTCTTCGACCGGACCCGGGAGCGGGTCGTCGGCGTGCACCTGCGCGAGCGCGCCACCGGCCGGGAGCTCGTCGTCGCCTCCTTCCACGCGGCGCCGCCGACGGCCCGATCCGCCCTCCGACGCCAGCAGATCCAGACCGCGCACGACCGGCTTCTCCAGCTCGGCAGGGGAGCCCCCGTACTCATGGTCGGCGACTACAACTATCCGTTGTTTCATAACCGGCTTGGCCACCGGCTCGGGCGCAGCGGCATCGATTTGACCCTCAGCGACAAACGCACCTACCAGACCATGAAGATCATGAAAGGCCACTTCGATTTCGTCACCGCGACCGGCATCGAGGTGGTCGAAGTGCAGACGCTGCCGCGCGGTCGCAGCGACCACGCACCGATCCTCGTCACGGCGCAGTCGGCCGCGGCGTAGTGCTAGCATTGCTCCTCGTGTTCCCCACAAGGGAGCACTGCGCGCGGGTGGCGGAATGGCAGACGCGCTAGCTTGAGGTGCTAGTGCCCTAACGGGCGTGGGGGTTCAAGTCCCCCTCCGCGCACGCGAATGAAGTGGCCCCTGACCCGGGTTTTTCTCTCCCGGGTCGGGGGTCATTCGTTTTGGAAGCGTTAGCACACGTGCTTCGCGCAGATCCAGAACGATCGACGGATGTCAGGGAATGTGACCTGCAGGGCCTCCTCAGGTTGAGGTAGAGACGCGTTGAAGGGCGGGTCATCGGCTCGTTCCTTGCGCGTGGCGCAGGTCACGGTGCCATGCGCAGACAGGTCATCGTGCCGAGGCATCAGTAGTGCGACCGCTGTGCTGGAGTCGGTTGCTTTCTGAGGTTTTCTGCGGCGCGCGCGGGTCTGACTGAACCTGTGAGGCGCACATGTTGGGGGCGTAGCGTCGGGTGATGGGCACCCAGACACGAACGAGCAATGTGGATACCGCGACGCTGAGCCTGGGATCCGGGCTGGTGGCATCGGTGACGTTCCACACCTCTGCGGGCCGATTGCCAGGATCGGGGTCCGTGCCGAATCAGCGATCCGCCGCGACCGGCGACCGTGCCCGGATCGAGGGCTGGACCGACGAGGGTGGTCGCGGGCGGTGATGTCGCCCGTAGCCTTGGGATGCGGAGCGCATCATGGATGGGATTCGTTCGACGGCACCGCGCTCGGGAGATCGGCAGAGCGGCCGGGGTGGGAGTGAGTTCACGGCCCTGGCGAAGACGATCCGGGATCGAGGGCTGCTGCGTCGCCGATACGGGTATTACTGGTCGAAGCTGATCGGCTTGCCGCTCGTGCTCGCCGGTGGTCTGCTGGCGTTCGTGTGGATCGGGGACACGTGGTGGCAGCTGTTCACAGCGGCGTTCCTGGCGGTGGTGTTCACGCAGATCGCCTTTCTCGGGCACGATTCGGCCCACCGGCAGATCTTCGTCTCGGGCAAGTGGAACGACTGGGTGAGCCTCGTGCTCGGCGATCTGCTGGTGGGGATGAGCTATGGACGGTGGCAGCACAAGCACACCCGTCACCATGCGAATCCGAACAAGCTGGGCTCCGATCCCGACATCGAACTGCCGGTGATCATTGTCGCACCGGGGCGTACCGCGCCGAGAGGGCGGGTCCTGTCGTGGTTGCGGTCGCATCAGGGCATCTTCTTCTTCCCAATCCTGCTTCTGGAAGGTGTCTCGCTGCATGCGTCCGGGGTGCGCCGGGTGGTCACGCGCGGGCCATTGAGCAGACGATGGGTCGAGATCGGGTTCCTCTTGGTCCGACTGGTCGGGTTGCCGGTGCTCGTCTTCCTCGTGCTGTCGCCGGCCATCGCATTCGTGTTCCTCGCGGTGCAGCTCGGGCTGTTCGGGTTCTATATGGGCGTCTCGTTCGCTCCGAACCACAAGGGGATGCCGATCGTGCCTCGCGACGCGAGCTTCGACTTCCTGCGTCTCCAGGCGATGATGAGCCGAAACATCCGCGGTGGCCGTCTGCTCGACATCGCGATGGGCGGGTTGAACTATCAGATCGAGCATCACCTGATTCCATCCATGCCGCGCCCGCACCTGCGCAAGGCATCGCCGATCATCGCCGCCTACTGCCGAAGCCACGACGTGCCGTATGTGCAGACCGGGCTGCTGACGTCCTACGCGATCATCGTGCGGTACATCAACCGCGTCGGACTCGGGGAGCGTGACGTGTTCACCTGCCCGCTGGTCGAGCAGCGTCGCTACATCACCGCCGCCCCGCAGTGAGCACGCACGACCGCCCGGCAGCCGGGGGACGGCACGCCGCCGTCGTCTACCACCCGGTGAAGACCCCGCTGGAGCGGCTTCGCCATGTGGTCGCGGAGTATGAGGCCCAGCACGGGTGGGCGCAGACGCGCTGGTACGAGACCCGCAGCGACGACGCGGGCCGGGCCGCCGCGGAGCACGCGCTCGCTGCTGATCCGGCGGTGGTGATGGTCGCTGGCGGCGACGGCACGGTCCGCGCCGTCGCGGGGGTGGTACAGGGGACCGGGGTTCCGATCGCACTGGTTCCCCTGGGCACCGGCAACCTCCTCGCTCGTGATGTCGGTGCGCCGCTCAGCGACATCGCCGCCTGCGTCGCCGCTGCGTTCACAGGTGAGGATCGAGCCGTGGACGTCGGGGTGGCTGACCTCGAGGACGAGAGCGGCGCTCGCCACACGCACACCTTCATGGTCATGGCGGGTATCGGGCTGGATGCGGAGATGGCGGAGAACACGAGCACGATCGCCAAGAGGCATCTCGGCTGGTTCGCGTACGTCACGCCGATCGCCCGATCGGTCATCGCGAACAAGCTCTTCCATCTCGACTATCGGATCGATGGAGGCCGGGTGAGGTCGACCCGGGCGCACACGGTCATCGTGGGCAATTGCGGAACCCTCACCGGCAACATGTTGCTCATCCCCGCCGCGATCATCGACGACGGCCTGTTGGACGTCGTAATGATGCGCCCGACAGGACGCTTCGGCTGGGCGCGGATCGGAACCCGACTCACCCTGCAAGGCCTTGCCCGCCGCTCCCGGCTCAGCCGCAGACTCCTCCAGCAGACGCCCGACCTCCACGCACTCGCCTACGTTCAAGGAACCCGGTTCGAAGCCCGATTCGACGCCCCGCACCTCATCGAACTCGACGGCGACAGCTTCGGTCACATCACCCGCGTTCGCGTCAGCATCCGCCCAGGCGCCCTACACGTGCGCGTGGCGGCCCCAACGAACTCCGTGGAGAAGACCACCGCCGCCACGCAGCGTCCGTCGCCGTTGTAGAAGCCCCGGCGCAAGCGCAAGGAAGGCGGACCGTGCTCCGTACATCCGGGCGGGATGACTAGGCCTTGGCGCGCTTGGCGCGCTGCCGGAGTATCCCAAAGATCAGGGTGCCGACGAAGAGCACGATTCCGACGATGGCCAACCAGAGCAGGCCCTCGAACACGAATCCGACGATCGACAGCACCACCCATGCCACAAGCAAGATGAGAAGAACTGTCCACATGCTCCTCACACTACGCGCAATCGCCCGAGAATACCGGTGATCAACGACATTGCCTCTGCGCGATGTGTGCGGGCCCGCGGCTGACCGGAGGATTCACCGCACGGGGCTCATGCCCCGTGGCGTGGTGTCATGCCATTGCTTCCTGCTGGTGGGTGGCGGGGCAGGCGTGCGGGAGCGCTCTGGGCGTACGGGCTCGGCCGTCTCATGGAGCGTATGGACGAGTTCGCGCACCCGGCAGACGGTCAGATCGTTGGCACGCCAGCAGTCCGGCGTGAGTCGACTGCACGAGGTACTGAGAACTGCGCGGAGTGCAGCACCGCATTCCGCAGGACTGAGAAGATATCTCAGCACTTCGCGCTCGCACCGCCGCCCCCGAACGCCTTGATGACCGACCCGGGAGTATGTTCGAAGTACCGCGAGCGGGAGGCGACACATGTCCGGACATACGCTGCGAATCAAGCGGGTTTACGACGAGGCCGCAGCTGGCGACGGCTTCCGGGTGCTCGTGGATCGGCTTTGGCCCAGGGGAGTGTCGAAGGAGCGCGCTGAGCTCGGCCTGTGGCTCAAAGAGATCGCGCCGAGCACGGAGCTCCGCAACTGGTGGGACCACGATCCTGCGCGACTCGACGAGTTCACCGCTCGGTATCATGCGGAGCTCGACGACAATCCCGCGGTCGATGAGCTCCGCGAGGTCATCGCCACGCAGGCGACGACGACGCTGCTGTACGGCGCCCACGATCCGGAGCTCAACCAGGCTCGGGTGCTGCGCGACTACCTTGGCGGCGCGACCTCGTGAGTGTCGCGCGACTGAGCTGCCTGCTCGGCATCGAGACACCGATCCTGCTCGGCGCGTTCGGGGGCCTGTCCTCGGTCGAGCTGACCGCGACGGTCAGCGAGCTCGGCGGGCTCGGCTCCTACGGACTGTACGGCTACGACGGCGCGCACGTCACCGAGACGGCGGCAGCACTCCGGGCGGCAACCGACAAGCCGATCGCATTGAACCTCTGGCTCCCGACCGGGGATGAAGTGCTGCCAGGGGAGGCCGACCTGGACGCCGCCCGCGAGGCCACGCGCCCGATCTTCGCCGAGCTCGGCATCCCACTGCCGCCGCTGCCCGAGCGATTCCTGCCGGATGCCCAGGAGCAGCTCGACGCCGTCATCGCGGCGCGACCCGCGGTGCTCAGCCTCGTGTACGGGGTCCCATCGACAGAGCTCGTCGCACGGGCCCACGATGCCGGGATCCGCGTGGTCGGCAGCGCCACCACCGTCGCGGAGGCGGTCGCGCTCGAGGCGGCCGGCGTCGACGCGGTCATCGCGACCGGGTTCGAGGCGGCCGGCCACCGAGTCTCGTTCCTCCGTCCCGCGGCCGAGTCCCTGGTTGGCACCTTCGCGCTCGTGCCGCAGGTCGTCGACGCCGTCGGCGTGCCGGTCATCGCCGCCGGTGGCGTCGCCGACCGGCGGGGCGTCGCGGCCGCGATCGCGCTCGGGGCCTCCGGGGTCCTCGCGGGCACCGCATTCCTCAGGACTCGTCAGTCCGCCGCGACCGAGGCGCACCGGCAAGCGATCATCACGGCGACTGCGGACAGCAGCGTGCTGACCACCGCGATGAGCGGGCGGCTCGCGAGAGGGGCGCGCAACCGCGCGGTGCGTGAGCTCGAGGCGAGCGGTGCGATCGCGCCGTTCCCGGCGCAGAACTGGCTCACCGGGCGATTTCGTGGCGAGGCGGGGCGGCTGGGCCTCGGCGACCTGCTGTCGCTGTGGCTTGGCCAGGCGGCATCGCTGGCACGCCACGAGGACGCGCGAGAAGTGTTCGCGGAGCTGGCGGCAGGACTGCCGACACCGATCGCCCGCGGCGGCGAGTAACCTCATGCGGTGACGTTCTTCGAGGCCATCATCCTCGGCCTGATCCAGGGCCTCACCGAGTTCCTCCCGATCTCCTCGAGCGCGCACCTCAGGATCGTCGGCGAATTCCTGCCCTCGGCCGTGGACCCCGGCGCGACCTTCACGGCGATCACCCAGATCGGCACGGAGCTCGCGGTCATCATCTACTTCCGCCGGGACATCGTGCGGATCATCGGCAGATGGTGCCGGCACTTCGCAAGGAAGTCCGGGATCCCGAAGGGTGACCCAGACGTCCGGCTCGGCTGGATCGTCATCATCGGCACGGTGCCGATCGGGATCGTGGGCTTCCTCGCCCAGGACTACATCCGTGACGCGTTCCGCAACCTGTGGATCGTCGCCGTGCTGCTCATCGTGTTCGGCATCCTGCTCTGGCTTGCCGACTGGCTCGGTCGTCGCACCCGCGAACTGGATCGGATGACCTACCGGCACGGTATCTGGATCGGTCTGGCACAGGTGCTGGCCCTGGTGCCCGGCGTCTCACGCTCCGGCGCGACCACCTCGATGGGGCTTGCGCTCGGCTACACCCGACCCGCCGCGGCGAGATTTGCATTCCTGCTCGCCATCCCAGCGGTGCTCGGCAGCGGTGGCTACGAACTCGTGACGGCGCTGCGGACGGGCACGACCGGCTACTTCGGCTACGCCGAGACCGCGGTCGCGACCGTTATCGCCTTCGTCGTCGGCTGGCTCGTCATCGCCTTCCTCATGCGATACATCCAGACCCGGTCGTTCCTGCCCTTCGTCATCTACCGCATCGCGCTCGGCGCGGCGATCATGATCCTGCTCGCCGCGGGACTGCTCCGCGCGGCGTAGCGGGGTGGCTCAGGCGCCGGGCTGCTCGCCGCGGCCACGCAGGTAGCGCTCGAACTCCTCGGCGATCGCCTCCCCGCTCGCCTCCGGCGCGTCGACCGTGTCGCGGGCGCGCTCGAGCGTCTCGATGTACGAGGCCATCTCCTCGTCCTCCTCGGCGAGTTGGTCGATGCCGGACTCCCAGGCGGCCGCCTCGGCGAGCAGTTCCCGCCGATCCACCCGAATGCCGACGAGCTCCTCGAGCCGGTCGAGGAGCGCCAGCGTCGCCTTCGGGCTCGGTGAGCTGTGCACGTAGTGCGGGACCGAAGCCCACACCGACACCGTCGGGATCCCGACCTCCTCGAATGCGGCGGCCAGCACCGACAGGATCCCGACGGGACCCTCGTACTGCGGCCGCGGCAGCCCGAGGATCTCGCGAAGCTCGGTCCCCTCGCTGGAGGCGTGGACGCCGATCGGCCGACTGTGTGGCACGTCGGCGAGCATCGCGCCAAGGAACACGACGACGTCGAGCTCGTACTCGTCGACGAGCTCCATGAGCTCAGCGGCGAAGGTCTGCCAGCCGCGGGACGGCTCGGTGCCGAGGAGCAGATGCACGCCGTCCGCGCCCTTGGTCGGCGCGTACAGGGTCACGCCGGGCCAGGTGATCCGGCGCACACCGTCGGCGTCCGTGCCGATGACTGGCCGGGCGAACTGGTAGTCGTAGTAGTCCTCGGGATCGATCTCGAATGCGGCGCGCGGCTCGTACTCGTCGCGCAGCCGTCGCACCGCCCCACTCGCCGCCTCTCCGGCGTCATTCCAGCCCTCGAAGGCGACCACGAGGATCCGGGCACCGCTGAGCACCGACTCGGACATGCCCCCAGGATAGAACTAGCATCGGTGCACATGGCGGTGGAACGGCGAATCGGCGTGCTCTGGGACATGGATGGCACGCTCGTCAATACGGAACCGCTCTGGATGCAGGCCGAGGAGGAACTGGTCGGCTCGTTCGGCGGCGTGTGGACGCACGAGCAGGCACTGCAATGCGTCGGTCAGGGCCTACCCGCCTCCGCGCGGATCCTGCAGGCCGCCGGCGTGCGCCTCAGTGAGGACGAGATCATCGATTGGCTCACCGACCATGTCACCGCCCATCTCGATCCGGCGGCGATGCCGTGGCGGCCCGGCGCCGTCGAACTGCTGCGGGAACTGCACGAGGCCGGAGTGCCCAACGCGCTTGTCACGATGTCCTATCGTCGGATGGCGGAGGCGATCGCCGGACAGCTCGGATTCGCCGGGTTCGACGCGATTGTGGCCGGTGACGAGGTCGCGCACGAGAAGCCGCACCCCGACCCCTATCTCCGTGGTGCCGCCGCCCTCGGGCTCGATCCCGCCGACTGCGTCGCATTCGAGGATTCAGTCTTCGGGGTCGCGTCGGCCGTCGCCGCCGGCACCATCGCCGTCGCCGTCCCGTTCCTGGTCGAGATCCCGGACGCGGGCGACCACCACCGATGGACGAGCCTCGACGGCCGCACTGCCGCTGACGTGCTCGCGCTTGAGCGGATCGCCGCGTGAACGCGCCGCGAGGCCCGTTCCGCCCCGGGGAGCGGGTGCAGATCACGGGACCCAAGGGGCGCCGCAATACGATCACGCTCACCGTCGGCGGTGAGTTCCACAGCCACCGCGGCGTCATCGCCCACGACGACATCATCGGCCGTGAGGACGGCATCGTCGTCGAATCGAGCAACGATGAGGCGTACCTGTGCCTGCGTCCGCTGCTCACCGACTTCGTCATGTCGATGCCCCGCGGCGCGGCCATCGTCTATCCGAAGGACGCCGCCCAGATCGTCGCGCAGGCGGACATCTTCCCTGGCGCGCGGGTCGTCGAGGCCGGGGTCGGGTCCGGCGCGCTCAGCCTCTGGCTGCTCAGGGCAATCGGGGCGGAGGGCCGATTGCTGTCCGTCGAGCGGCGGGAGGAATTCGCGGCCGTCGCGGCGGCGAACGCCACCGCGTTCCTCGGCGCGCCCCCGACGAACTGGGAGATTGCGCTCGGCGACTTCGCTGACGTCGTGCCCGAGCGCCTCGCGCCCGGCAGCGTCGATCGGATCATCCTCGACATGCTGGCCCCGTGGGAATGCGTGCCCGCGGCCGCCGCAGCGCTCGCGCCCGGTGGCGTGATCTGCGTGTACGTCGCGACCGTCACCCAGCTGTCGCGCACCGTCGAGCAGCTCCGCGCGAGCGCCGCATTCACCCCACCGGCCTCCAGCGAGACGCTGCTGCGCACCTGGCACGTCGAGGGCCTCGCCGTCCGGCCGGACCACCGCATGAGTGGGCACACCGGCTTCCTGGTGACCGCCCGGCGGCTCGCTCCCGGTACGATCCTGCCCGCGCGCAAGCGTCGTGCCTCCAAGGACGACTACAGCGACGAGGATCTCGAACTGTGGACACCGGGGGCGGTCGGACAGCGGGAGACGAGCGCGAAGCGCGCCCGGAAGGCCGTCCGGCAGGCGCGTGCCGCGGCGGACGCCGCACTGGGCAGTGCGGAAGGCTCGCTAGAGTAGCCCGGTGCGGAAAACGACCGGTCTCCTGCTCGCGACGGCCACGCTGCTGACCCTGAGTGCCTGTGCGCCCGGCGGCTCGGTCGGCTGCGAGTCGACGCTCCCGCTCGGTGGACTCGCCGACACGGTCGAGCTCAGCGGCACCGCCGATGACTTCCCGGCGACCGCCGCCTTCCCGACGCCGCTCGTGGCGACGAGCTCAAGCCACGCCATCGCGGTGCCCGGCGACGGTCGAGTCGTCGGTGACGGCGATGCGGTCGTCGGACAGGTCACCATCTTCGATGGGGCCAGCGGCACGGTGGTCGACGGCGGCACGATCATGCTGTTCACCGACGACGAGGAGCTGCCGTTCTTCGCGGGGACGACGTGCGCGACCGTCAATTCGCGCGTCGTGACCGTCGCCCCGGCCCAGGACTTCTTCGGCGACTTCGCCGCCAATTTCGGGATCGATCCGGCGCAGACCGTCGTCGGGGTCATCGACATCCAGGACGCCTTCCCGGGCCGTGCCAGTGGGGTCACCGTCAACGCGATCGAGGGCCTGCCCGCCGTGACGACGGCGCCGAACGGTCAGCCTGGACTCACCTTCACCGGCGCGCCCGCTCCGACGGAGCTCACCGTCGAGACCCTCATCCGGGGCGACGGCGAGGTCGTCAAGGCTGGCGATCAGATCGTCGTCAACTACATCGGCGTCGAGTGGGAGACCCGCAAGGTCTTCGACGACAGCTGGTCGACGGGACGCCCCCACGCCTTCAACCTCGACGACGTCGTGCCCGGCTTCCAACAGGCGATCATCGGCGCCACGGCCGGCTCCCGCATCGTCATGGCGATCCCGCCAAGCGAGGGCTACGGGGACAGCGCCGGCTCACCGGTCGGGCCCGATTCGACCATGATCTTCGTCGTCGATGTGCTCGGGGTGGACCGGCACGCGCACTGAGCGCGCGCGGCCTAGACTCAGGCTGTGGCCAGGCAGCGACCGCCCGAGCAGCGGCTCTTCAACCTCATTCTCGCCCTGCTCGCGACGAATGCGGGCCTGACGAAGGCACAGATCATGTCGTCGGTCGCAGGCTACGTCGAGCGGGCCGACAGCGGCGAGATGGCCCTTGAACAGCTCTTCCAGCGTGACAAGGACCAGCTCCGTGACCTCGGCATTCGGATCGATGTCCTCGACACGGCGGGGGAGGTCGGCAATAACCAGCACGCCCGCTATCGCATCTCCCGCGAGGCATATGAGCTGCCCGAGCAGGCGCGGTTCAGCAGCGGTGAGCTCGCGCTCCTCGGGCTCGCCGCGGAGGTCTGGCGGGACGGCTCGTATTCGGTGGAGTCTCGCCGGGCGCTCACGAAGCTCAAAGGCTTTGGCATTGCCCCGTCCGAGCCGGTCGTCGGGTTCCTGCCGTTCGTGCGGGCCCGCGAGGCCGCGCTCGAGCCGCTGCGCCGCGCGATTGAGCGCGGTGTCATGGTCGAGTTCGACTACCGACGCCCGGAGGAGGCGGTATCGCGTCGGCGGCGGGTCTCGCCGCTGGCCCCGATCATTCATGACGGTCGCTGGCTGCTGCTCGCCGCCGAGGCCGACGGGACCCGCAAGACCTTCCTCCTGCAGCGCATTCTCGGTCAGGTCGTCGAGCGACGGGAGCCGGCGATCCGGATGGCGCCGGGGGAGGACCTGGCCCTCGCCGAGGAGCTCCGTGCGTACCGCGCGAGCAACCGGGCCGTCATCCATGTCGTCCCTGGCTCCGATGCGGCGATCCGGCTCGGCAACCGCGCGGACACGCGAGTGCTCGAGCCGGGCGTCCTCGAAGTGCACTGGAGTGATCTCGGGATCTTCGCCGAGGAGCTCGTCGCAATGCACCCCGAGGCGATCGTCATGACCGCCGGTGACTTGCGGGAACAGGTCATCGCCCGCCTCAGCGAACTGGCGGCGCGACATGGCTGATCGGAACTCCCCGCAGGTCGCACTCGACAAGCTCACGTTCCTCATCGCATTCGTGCCGTATCTGACGCATCAGGGCCGGGTGAGCGTCGCGGAGGCGGCCGCGCACTTCGGATACGACGAGGACTTCATCCGGCGCTCCGCGCTCGCGCTCACGGTCACCGGTGTCGCGGCCGGCTCACTGCCGGACGGGGAACTCTTCGACATTGACTTCGACGCGCTCGAGCACGATGACGAGATCGTGCTCGTCACCCGCATCGCCATCGAGGACGAGGTACCGCGGCTGTCTGGACGGGAGGCAGCAGCGCTCATCGCGGGCCTCCACCTGCTCGGCCGCGATCCGGCTATCGGTGCCTCCGCCGAGTACGCGAGCCTCCTCGACAAGCTCCGGCACGGCGCCGCGGCCGACCCTATGCCGACCGCGGTCATGTCGACCGAGGTCGCGAACTTTGCGCCGCTGCGCACCGCCATCGAGGAGCGCCGCCGCGTCGCCTTCGACTATCGCGGCGCTGGCTCCGACCGGATCGAGCGCCGCGAGGTCGAGCCGCTGCGGATCGAGTCGATCGACGCCACGTACCACCTCCGGGCGTGGTGCCTGCTCCGGGGGGCGCTGCGCACCTTCCGGCTCGACCGCATCAGCGGCCTCGAGCTCCTGACGACACCGAGCGCGCACGACGTCACCGCCATCGACGACGCGGCCAGCGCATTCATCGCCGGTCCGGGGGAGACGATCGTCACGATCGGCTTCGACCCTGACGCGGAGCCGCTCGCGCTCGCGTATCGACCGATCGAGATCGACGACACCGATCCCGATACCGGGCAGCGACGAATGCGGGTGGCGATCACCGCGCCGAGCACGCTGCAACGGCTCCTCAGTGAGATCCCCGGCGCTGTCGTGCTCGACCCTGCGGAGGTCCGCCATGCCGTACGCGACTGGGCGACGGCAGCGCTCGGACGCTACGAAGGTCCCGACCACTAGACTTGCCCGGGTCAGATCAGCGGGAGGCGACACATGCGCGCGATTTTTGAGAACCCGATCGTCATCATCGCGATCGTCGTGCTGCTCGTGCTCATCTTCGCCGGGCCGAAGCTGCCGGGACTCGCGAAGAGCCTCGGACAGTCCATGCGGATCTTCCGCAAGGAGGTCAAGACGATGAAGACCGAGAGCGCGGAGGAGTCCGCGTCGGTGCCGCCGGCACCCGAGCCGCCCTCGCCGTCCCAGTCCGCGCCCGTCAACGGCGAAGACGGCAAGCCGACCTCCTGAGCGCCGTGGCGGCAACGTCGTCGGGGCGCGCGCGCAACCCCCAGGCCCGTATGAGCCTTGGGGCGCACCTGAAGGAGTTCCGGCGCCGCCTGATCATCTCGCTCATCGCCATTGTCCTGGCGGGGATCATCGGCTGGTGGGCTTCTGGTTGGGTCTTCGTCAGCCTGCAGGCGCCCATCACCCAGGTCGCCGAGGCCTCCGGCCGCCACGTCACCCTCGACTTCGACACGCTCGGCGTCTCATTCGACCTCACGCTGCAGATCGCGCTCACCATCGCCGTGCTCATCGCGTCGCCCGTCTGGCTCTACCAGGTGTGGGCCTTCGTCATACCCGGTCTGGTGCGGAAGGAGCGGCGGTATGCGATCGGCTTCCTCGCCGCCGCCATTCCGCTCTTCCTCGTTGGCTGCGCCCTTGGGTTCTTCGCGATGCCGCGCATGGTCGACCTCATGCTGAGCTTCGCGCCCACCGAGTCGGTGTCGAACCTGTCGGCACGCTACTACTACGACTTCTTCCTCAAGCTCATCCTCGTCAGCGGCGTGGCCTGCGTGCTCCCCGTCATCCTCGTCGTGCTCAACGTCGCGGGCGTCATGCGCGGTGCCACCATCCTGCGTGGCTGGCGCGTGGCACTCCTCGTCATCGTCATCTTCACCGCGATTGCGACACCAGCCTCCGACATCGTGTCGATGCTGATCCTCGCGGTGCCCATGCTCGTGCTCTACTTCCTCGCGGCCGGTCTCGCACTGTGGAATGACCGGATTCGCCGCAAGCGTGCCGAGCGTGTGCTGCATGAGGAGCCGGTACCACTCGACGCGATCGATGTCGACCCGGGGTCGGAGCCGGTGTGAGCGCGGGAGGCGATCCCTCGCCCGCCGAGCGTTACGCCGCGTCGCGCCGTCGCGCCGCCGCGCCACTGCTGCAAGCATTTCGCGCGCAACTGGCCCACGAGCTCGACCCATTCCAGGAGCGGGCGTGCGAATCGCTCGAGGCCGGCCGCAGTGTGCTCGTGGCCGCTCCGACGGGCGCCGGCAAGACGATCGTCGCGGAGTTCGCCGTCTATCGGGCGATGCAGGAGCCCGGCGCGAAGGCCTTCTACACGACGCCGATGAAGGCGCTGTCGAATCAGAAGTTCAATGAGCTCGTTTCGGTCTACGGGGCTGACGAGGTCGGACTCCTGACCGGCGATGTCAACGTCAATCCGACCGCCCGCATCGTCGTCATGACGACCGAGGTGCTCCGCAACATGCTCTATGCGGACTCGGCGCTGCTCAGCTACCTCGCGGTCGTCGTCCTCGACGAAGTGCATTTCCTCGCGGACCGGATGCGCGGGGCGGTCTGGGAGGAGGTCATCCTCCACCTGCCGCGCGACGTCCGCATGGTCTCGCTCAGTGCGACGGTGTCGAATGCGGAGGAGTTCGGGGACTGGCTGCAGACGGTCCGCGGCGGTACGGACGTCATCGTCTCGGAGGAGCGCCCCGTTCCGCTCGATCAGCATGTGCTCGTGCGCCGTGGGCTCGTGGAGCTCTTTGAGGACGCCGATGCGGTGCGGCGCGGCGCACCGGCGGCCGTCAACCGCGAGCTCCTCGAGTTGATCCGCCGCACGGGACACCAGTTGACCTCGACCTGGCAGGGGCATCGCCGCCCGCGTGGCCGAGGCGGGCCCCAGTTCGCCCCGCGCGAGCAGCAGCGCATGTCACGACCCGACGTGATCCGGCTCCTCGCGGAGGAGCAGCTCCTCCCGGTCATCGTGTTCGTCTTCAGCCGCAAGGGGTGCGAGCAGGCGGTCCAGCAGGTCGTGCGCGACGGGGTCCAGCTGACGACCGCGGCGGAGCGGGCGGAGATCCGTGCGCTCGTCGAGGAACGGGCGCGATCGCTGCCGGACGACGACCTCGGCGTGCTCGGCTTCTTCGAATGGGAGGCCGCGCTCGAGCGCGGCGTGGCTGCGCACCACGCGGGGTTGCTCCCGATCTTCAAGGAGATCGTCGAAGAGCTCTTCCGACGCAAGCTCGTCAAAGTGGTCTACGCGACCGAGACACTGGCGCTCGGCATCAACATGCCGGCCCGGACGGTCATGCTCGAGTCGCTCGAGAAGTTCAATGGCGAGGCACGGGTGCCGATCACCCCGGGGGAGTACACCCAGCTCACCGGCCGGGCGGGGCGCCGGGGGATCGACACGCAGGGCCATTCGGTCGTGCAGTGGATGCCCGGGGTCGACCCCGCTGCGCTGGCGGCACTGGCGTCGAAGCGGACCTACCCGCTGGTGTCGAGCTTCCGGCCGACGTACAACATGGCGGCGAACCTCATCGACCAGTTCGGGCGACAGGTCACCCGAGACATCCTCGAGTCCTCGTTCGCGCAGTTCCAGGCCGACCGCGCCGTCGTCGACCTCGCGCGTCGCGTCCGGTCCCAGGAGGAATCGCTCGAGGGGTACGAGCGATCCATGACGTGCGATCGCGGCGACTTCCGGGAGTACTCGGGGATCCGGCGCGAGCTGAGCGATCTCGAGCGCAAGAAGCCGTCGCCCGATGCGAAGCGTTCGGCCCGGGAGCGACGGCAGGCGCAGCTGGAGCGACTCCGGCTGCAGCTGCGCCGCCATCCCTGCCATGGCTGCCCCGACCGCGAGCAGCATGCCCGCTGGTCGGAGCGCTATTGGCAGCTGCGCCGCACCACCGACCAGTTGCTGCGCCAGATCGAGTCCCGTACCGGGGCGGTCGCGCGCACCTTCGACCGGGTGACGGAGGTGCTCCTCGAGCTCGGCTATGTGACCGGCAGCGGTGACGACCTTGCGCTGACCGACGACGGCCGTCGGATGCGTCGGATCTACGGTGAGCGGGATCTCCTCGTCGCCGAATCGCTCCGGCTCGGGCTCTGGGAGCAGCTTGACCCGGCGGGCCTTGCCGCGGTGGTCACCGCGCTCGTCTACGAGCCACGACGCGAGGGCGGCACCGAGTACGGGATGCGGCTTCCCGGCGGGCGGGCGGTCACCGAGGCGATCGACCGGATGACGGACCGCTGGGCCGAGCTTGACGACATGGAACGGGCGCATCACCTGTCAGGCAGTGACCCGCCATCCATCGCGCTCGTGCCCGCGATGCATCGCTGGGCGCGCGGCGGATCGCTTGACCTCGTGCTGCGCGACGCGGACCTCGCGGCAGGTGACTTCGTGCGCTGGGGGCGCCAGACCGTTGATCTGCTCGAGCAGCTCCGGGAGGTCGCCGACGGCCCGGTCGCACGGTCGGCGCGGCAGGCGGTTGACGCGGTCCGCCGTGGCGTCGTCGGCGCCCTGGAGTTCTAGGCTCGACCGATGACCGAGACGATGGCCCGCGTGCCGCTGCCCGTGTGGGCCGCGGTGCCGGCCGTGCTGTTGGCCGGGATCGTCAGTGACGCGGCCTACCCCGACATCGGCTGGTGGCCCGCCATCCTGCTCGGTGTCGCCGGTCTCCTTGTCGCCCTCATCGGGCGCCGGCCCTGGATGGCCGCGCTGCTCGGCTTCCTCTACGGGATGAGCTTTTACCTCGTCCACATCGAGTGGGCGGCGGTGTTCCTCGGACCAGTACCGATGGTCGGACTGTCGGTGCTGTGCGCGGCGTATTATGCGATCGGCTCCGCGGGCATCGCGCTGGCGTACCGCTGGCTGCCACGTCGTTGGCCGGGCGTGGCGGGGCGCATGATCCTGCTGCCGCTGGCGGTCGCGGGCCTGTGGACGCTCCGGGAGTCGGTCAACAGCGTCTGGCCGTACGGCGGCTTTGCCTGGGGACGTGTCGGGCACGCCATGATCGATTCGCCGGTCGCGTCCCTGTATGCCTGGGTCGGGGTGGCCGGGATGACCTTCCTCGTCGTGCTCCTCATCGCGGTGACGATCGAGGCGGTCCGGTTTCGGGGGCTCCCGCAGCTCCGGCGGGTGGTCGCGCCACTGGGACTCATCGCCGTCCTGCTCATCTGGCCGGTGTGGCCGACACCCACGACGGGTGAGCTGCGTATCGCAGTCGTGCAGGGCAACGCGAAGGCGGGGTATTTCGACGCGAGAGACCGTGAGCCCGGGGACCTGCTGGCCGCGCAGTACCTTGCGACGGAGCCGCTCTTCGGCGAGGTCGACGTCGATCTCGTGCTGTGGCCCGAGGGCTCGAGCGAGTGGGACCCCCGTCGCGAGCCCTATGCCGCGACGGTGTGGTCGGAAGTCTCGGAGCGGATGGATGCGCCGCTCATCGCCCAGTCGGTCGTGGAGCGCACGGCCCCGGACGGCGTGGTGACCTGGACGAACACGGCGATGCTCTGGTCAGACGGCGAGGTGCTCGACGAGTATGACAAACGCCACCCGGTGCCATTCGGCGAATACGTGCCCGACCGGTGGTTCTTCCGCATGCTCGCGCCGAGTCTCATCGACCTCATCCAGCGCGAGTACACCCCGGGGACCACGGACGCGGTGATGGACCTGCCGACCGCGGCGGGGCCGGTCCGCTTGGGGATCGATATCTGCTTCGACATCGTCGACGACGCGCTGCTGCGAGAGTCGGTGCTCGATGGGGGCCGCTTACTGGTCTCCTCGTCGAACAATGCCGACTTCGGGCGGACGGATGAGAGTCGCCAGCAGCTAGATTTCGCACGGATCCGCGCGGTCGAGCTGGGCCGTGCCGTGGTGAACGCGTCGACGGTCGGCATCACGGCGGTGGTGGACCCGGATGGGACGGTGCGCGAGGAGCTGCCCTGGTACACGGTGGGCTCCATCGTCACGACGGTGCCGCTCATCGACACGATCACCCCCGCGGCAGCCGCCGGGCAGTGGATCGAATGGGCGACCTGGGCGATCGGGGCGGGCCTACTCTTCGGCGCGGCCGCCAGACGGTGGCCAGGGCGCGGCGCAACCCAGGGGGTCAGCTCAACGAGCTGACTTCCCCGCGGCGCTCCCGTAGCATCTGGAGCCGCTCCTCGAGGAGTTCCTCGAGCTCAGGGATCGTGCGGCGCTCGAGGAGCATGTCCCAGTGCGTGCGGACCGGCTTCTCCTCGACCTCGTCCTGCTCGACCAGCGCACCGCCCTCATCGAGCAGCGCGCCGATCATGCCGGTGCGGGCGTTCTCCCACCTCGGCGGGATCTCGGCGTCCACGGCGAACTTCACCTCGAACTCCGAGCCGTCCTCAGCGCGGTAGCGGGCGGTGATGCGCTCGACGAAGTCGACGCCTTCCTCGCTCTGGAAGCTCTGCGCGCCGAGGCGCATGCCCCGCAGGCTGCGATCTGCCATGGTGTTGTCCTCTTACCAGCTCGGGTCCGTCAGGCCGCGCTCACTCGCGGCACCTGGTGCAACCCCCGACGGCACGGCCGTATTGCGCGTACTGCGCGGATCACAGGGGATTGCCAGGCAGGATATCGCGTGCCACCTGTGAGATCGCCAGATCCGCGCGATCTGTGACCAGACCATCCACGCCCCGGCCCAGGAGCTGCGCCATCCGCACCGGGTCATTCACCGTCCAGATGTGGACCTCGACCCCGATCGCGTGAAAGCGGTCGATGAATCGGGCACCGGTCGTCGGCAGGCCGAGCGCGCGCTCTGGGATCTGGACGGCGTCGATGCCGCGCAGTGCGCGCCGTAACAGCGTGTCGGAGCCAAGGTGGCCGCTCAGCAACGCGGGGACGAACCGCCGCGCCGACGCGGAGGTCGCCACACCAGGGAGACGCTCGACCGCGGCCGTGCGGCGCCCCTCGTCGAAGGAGGTGATGAGCACGCGGTCGATCGCCTTCGCCTCGAGAACGGCTCGCACGGTCGGCTCGACCGCGGCCGGGTCCTTGATGTCGATGTTGAACCGGCCGTCCGGGAAGCCGTCGAGCGCGGCCGCGAGGCTGAGCACCCGCTGTCCCTCGCCGAGCTCGACCTCGCTGAGCTCCGCGGCCGTGAGGTCGCCGATTCGTGCGGTGCGTCCGGCGAGGCGCCGGAGATCGGGGTCGTGGCTGATCATCGCTTCGCCATCGGACGAGGCATGGACGTCCGTTTCGAGGTACCGCACCCCGATCGCCAGGGCGTGCATGAATGCGAGGGCCGTGTTCTCCGGTGCCGCAATCGCGAGCCCGCGATGCGCGATCACCCGCGGTGCGGGGAGATCGAAGTAGGCCTTCACGCTGCCAGTCAGGCCTTCGCGTCGCCGCCGAACCCACGACCGAAGTGCTGCAGCGCCTCGGTGAGCTCGCTCGGCACGATCCAGAGCTTGTTCGCGTCGCCCTCCGCGAGCTTCGGCAGCGTCTGCAGGTACTGATAGGCGAGGAGCTTCTCATCGGGGTTGCCCTCGTGGATCGCTCCGAACACGGTCTGAATCGCCTGGGCCTCCCCCTGGGCGCGGAGCACGGCAGCCTGGGACTCACCCTCGGCTTTGAGGATCTCCGCCTGACGGCGACCCTCGGCCTCGAGGATCTGCGACTGCTTGGAGCCCTCCGCGGTGAGGATGACGGCGCGGCGGTCACGCTCGGCGCGCATCTGCTGTTCCATGGACGCCTGGATCGACTGCGGCGGGTCAATGGCCTTGAGCTCGACGCGGCCGACGCGGATGCCCCACTTGCCGGTGGCCTCATCGAGCACCGCGCGGAGTTGGCCGTTGATCTGGTCTCGGCTGGTGAGCGCCTCTTCGAGGTCGATCCCGCCAACGACGTTGCGCAGTGTCGTCGTGGTGAGCTGCTCGACGGCGGCGATGTAGTTGGCGATCTCGTAGGTCGCGGCCCGCGCGTCGGTGACCTGGAAGAAGATCACGGTGTCGATCGAGACGACCAGGTTGTCCTCGGTGATGACCGGCTGCGGCGGGAAGGACACCACCTGCTCGCGCATATCCACGAGCGGGCGGAGGCGGTCGATGAAGGGCACGAGGAGGTTGAGCCCCGGCTGCAGCGTCTTGTTGTACCGGCCGAGGCGCTCGACGATGCCGACGTATGCCTGCGGGATGATGCGAATCGACCGGATCAGCACTGTCAGCACGAAGATGCCGATGACAATGAGCAGGCCGACGACGAAGATCTGTCCGATCCAGGCGCCGAAATCGATCATGGTCTATTCCCTTTCGTCGGTGCGCGGTCGGACCTCGACCGTCGCGCCAAGCACTCGCGTCACGATGATGCGATCGCCGGGCGCAAGGTCAACATCCTCATGCTCGGGGAGCACCGCGCTCCAGGTCTCACCATTGTCGAGCTTGACGGCGCCGCGACCGTCGACGAATGCGGTTTCGGCTCGGCCGAGTTGTTCGCTGATCGCGTCGATGTTGTGCTTCGTCCGGTCTTCTGATTTACGCAGTAGCCGTAGCAACACCGGTCGGATGAGGAAGAGCAGCAGCCCGGCGATTGCGGCGGCGAGCAGAATCTGCAGCCACCAGGGGCCGCCGAGCAGCGTCGTCCCGAGCCCGCCGAGCAGCGCCCCGGCGGACAGCATTGCGAAGGTGAACTCGAGCGTGAAGATCTCGATGACGATGAAGATGAGCGCAAGCGCCAGCCACACGATCCAGGTCCACTGGGTGAGGTCCGGCATGCTTGCTCCTTGCAGTCACCATGACGCTAGCAGGCACCTCCGACGCTGGAGGTGCCAACCGGTGGGCATCGAATCGAATAGGGTCGAATCACCATGAGCACCGAGCAGCTTCCCCTCGCCCCAGGCTCCCTCGAGGGCAAGCGCGCCCTCGTCACCGGGTCCTCCCGCGGCATCGGCGCCGACACCGCCCGGTACCTTGCGGCCGCCGGCGCAACCGTCTTCCTCAACTACCGGAACAAGGCGGCGCGGGCGGAGAAGCTCGTCGCCGAGTTTGCCGCGGCTGGCGCCACCGCCTATGCGGTCGGCGCAGATCTCACCGATCCGGACGCTGTCGCCGCCTTCGCCGCGCAGGTGCAAGCCACCGTCGGCGGTCTTGACCTCCTCGTGTTGAATGCCTCCGGCGGCATGGAGGCCGGGCTCGGCGAGGATTACGCGATGCGACTGAATCGTGACGCCCAGCTCGGCGTGCTCGACGCATTCCTGCCGTTGCTGACCAAGGGCAGCCGTGTCGTCTTCGTGACGAGTCACCAGGCGCACTTCATCGAGACTGTGCCGACGATGCCGGAGTACGAGCCGGTCGCGCGATCCAAGCGGGCGGGGGAGGACGCCCTCCGTGCCCGCATCCCCGAGCTCGAGACGGCCGGCGTCGGGTTCGTCGTCGTGTCGGGGGACATGATCGAAGGCACGATCACCGCAACGCTCCTCGAGCGCGCCCAGCCCGGTGTCATCGCCGCGCGGAAGGAGACTGCGGGGCGCCTCTACAACGTCGGGGAGTTCGCGGCAGAAGTGGCGCTCGCCGCAGTCGACCCGATCCCCGCTCATCACACTCGCTACGTCGGCGACGTCGCGTCATTCACCGGCTGAGGGGCCGTGGGCGACGGCAGCACCCGGTACGCGAGCCGGATCCTGCTGTTCGAGCCGACCGGCCGCTTCCTGCTCTTCCTCGAGGAGTTTGAGGACCAGCCCGGACAGGGCCGCTGGATCACCCCCGGCGGGGGTAGGGAGCCGGGGGAGGGGCCGGAGGCGACGGCGATCCGGGAGCTCCACGAGGAGACGGGACTGCGCGTCGAGCGACTCGGGTCTGTCGTCCACGAGCTGGAGTTCGCAGTACGGCGACCGAGCGCGAAGCACTCATTCGCGCACTGGAGCTTCTTCGTCTACGCGGTCGACGCCGCCTTCGAGCCGTCCCGCGAGCACTGGACGCCGGACGAGCAGCGCACGGTCCGCGACGTACGCTGGTGGTCGCTCGACGAGCTCCTCAGCAGCCACGAGCCATACTCGCCCAGGGAGCTGCCGGAGCTCGTCGCGCGGTTCGCACCGCCGCGCTGATCCCGGGTCCCGCATTCATCGGCGCGTGCCATATCGCGGCGGTCGCGGGCGAAACCGCGTCAGAGCAGCAGCAACGAGACGATGAGGAGCACCGGGATGCAACCCAGCGTCGTCAGGAAGATGACGTCGCGGGCGACGATCTCGCCGAAATCGAAGCGCTGCGCGTGGTTGAACACGTTCTGCGCGGTCGGCAGCGCCGCCAGGACGACGACGGCAGCCAGCTCGAGTCCCTCGATGTGGAAGACGAACACCCCGAGCGCCCAGGCGATGATCGGCATCGCCACGAGTTTGAGCCCCGTCGCGAGGATCACGTCACGGCGCAGTCCCTTCGTCGTGAGCACGCGCTGCCCGTGCAGGGAGATCCCGTAGTTGAGCAGCAGGATCGGAATCGCCGCATCGGCGATGAGGTGGAACGGGTCCTGCAGGATCCCGGGCAGTCGCCAGCCCAGCAGCGACATGAGCACGCCGAGCGCCGAGCCGATCAGCACCGGGTTGCGGATCGTCTGGAGCGCGATGCGCCCGAGGGAGCGGCTCCCGCTGCTGGCGGCCTCGAGGAGTGCCATCGACATCGGCGTGAGGATGAGGAGCTGGAAGAAGATGACCGGTGCGGGGAAGGCGGCACTGCCGAGCAGATACACCGAGAACGGGATGCCGATGTTGTTCGAGTTGACCTGCCCGGCGGCGAGCGCCCCGATGACCGTGTCGCCGAGCGATCGTTTCCAGCTGAGGCGGGCGACGAGCCAGAACGGGATGATGATCGCGAATGCGGCAATCATGGAGATCGGCAGGAGATTGGAAAACAGCACCGCGATGTCCGCCTCGGACAGCACGACGAACAGCAGGAACGGCGAGAGCACGAAGAAGCTGAGCCGGCTGAGCACGTAGCGCGCGTGCGCGCCGAGCAGGTCGATCCGCCCGATGATGTAGCCGACGAGAATCGCGACACCGACGACCGCGAATGCGGTGAGCACCGCGCTCACGCGGTCGGCGTCGGGCTCGTCGTCACCCGCCGAGCCTAGCCGTCCCGGTCCTCACTCGCTGTAGCTCTGGAAGAACGACCGGGTCCGCGGGTTCGATGACTCGCGCACCGCGGCGGGGGCGTCGTCCTCGATGATCTCGCCGCCGTCCATGAGGACCATCCTGTTGCCGACATGCTCAGCGAAAGCAAGTTCATGCGTCACGACGAGCATGGTCATCCCCTCCGCGGAGAGCTCCCGCATGACGCGGAGCACATCGATGGTCGACTCGGGATCGAGTGCCGAGGTCGGCTCGTCGAACAGCAGCGCCTTCGGCCGTAGCGCGAGGGCGCGAGCGATCGCGACCCGCTGCTGCTGGCCGCCCGAGAGCGCGCCCGGGAGGGAGGTCGCCTTCTCGACGAGACCGACCTTGTCGAGCAGCTCGACCGCGATCTCGAGCGCTTCCTCCCGGGGTTTCCGCCGCACCTCGAGCAGCCCGAGCGCGACATTCTCCACCGCGGTGAGGTGCGGGAACAGGTGGAAGCTCTGAAAGACCATGCCGAGGTCCTTGCGCAGCTCGAGCACATTGCGCTGCGAGGCGATGATGCCATCGGCGAAGACCCGGCGTCCCGAGACCTCGATGGTCCCGCCGCTGGGCGTCTCGAGCAGGTTGAGGCAGCGCAGCAGCGTGCTCTTCCCACCGCCGCTGCGGCCGAGGATGCTCACGACCTCGCCCTCCGCGACGCTGAGATCGACGTGCTTGAGGACCTCGATGTCACCGAAGGACTTCGTCAGCCCGGCGACCCGGATGAGCTCGCCGCTTCGCGCCACCGTCTGGGCCACCGAGATCGCCGTCGCATCGGCGGTCATCGCGCGACTCGCTGCGGCTCGAGGATCGCGACCCGGGCGGCGACGAGCTCACGCGCACGCCGCAACAGGTCCGCGCGCACGGGGGAGAGCGGGACTCCAGAGGCGATCCGTTGCTCGAGCCCGCTGACCAGCCGCGACAGTGGGAAGCACAGTGCGAAGTAGACGAGCCCGATGAGGGTGTAGCTCTCCAGCGGCCGATAGGTGATCGACACCACGGTGGCGGCATGGGTCATGAGCTCAGCGCCCCCGATTGTGACGAGGAGCGATGTGCCCTTGAGCAGATCGACCATCATCGTGCCTGCGCCGGGCAGCGCCACCCGGACCGCCTGGGGGAGGATGATCTTCGTCACGACCCTCGAGGGCCGCATCCCCATTGCCAGTGCCGCCTCCCGCTGGCCCTTATCGACGCTGAGGAAGCCGCCGCGGAAGATCTCGCCGAGGTAGGCGCCGTAGAAGAAGACCAGCGCGACCGTGCCGGCGATGAAGACGTCGAGCTTGATCCCGAGGCTCGGCAGCCCGAAGTAGATGATGTAGATCGCTGTGATGAGGGGCAGGTTCTTGAACAGCTCGGTGTACCCGGTCGCGAACCATCGCATCGGCAGCACCCGGGCGGTCCGCATGATCGCCACGAGCACCCCCACGACGATCGCGCAGACGAACGCGGCCGCCGTGAAGGCGAGCGTCATCCCGAGCGCCTTCGGAAGCCCCGCGAAGAAGTACGCCCAGTCGAATCCGTCGAACAGCATTCAGTCCTGCCCCTCAATCACGTGTTGATCTTGTGCTCTTGCCTCGGGCCTCAGAGCGTCGGCAGAGTCCAGTCGGCGGGACGGTCGGCGTCGCGCCGCTCCTGCTGAAGCCGGTCGTGCCAGTAGGGGTCGAGCGTCAGCCACTCCGAGGGGTCCTCAAACCCGTACTGCTTGAGCGCCTCGACGAGCGTCCCGTCCGCGTACATCTCGCGGATGGTGGTGTTGAACGCTTCCACAAGCGCCTCGTGCCCCTTCGGGAAGTACCACTCGGCCATGATCGGTCCGAAGATCTCCCACTCCGGGTGCTCGCGCAGCTGCGCCTCGGTCGGCCCCTCTGCCTTGACGGCCTCGATGTCGAGGTCAGGGCGGACCTTCGCCGTGTAGACCATGATCGTGGAATCGAGTAGCGCGACGTCGATGCGTCCGGCGCCGAGCTCCGCGATCGTCGTGGCGACGTCGGGGAAGATCCGGAGGTCGACCTCGGGCATCGTCTGGACCACATCGATGAAGTAGTAGCCCGAGGCCGTGCCGACCCGCTTGCCGACGAGATGTTCAATGGTCTTGATCCCTGCGCCGCGCTTCTGCGCGAAGATCGTCGGCACATAGTAGAGCGGGTCGGTGAACAGCCCGCTCTCGGCCCGGGAGGCCCGCCACGCAATGCTGCCGATCATGACATCGTTGCGGTCCGCCTGAATGGCGGCAAGGCCGCCGGGGAAGTCCGCCCAGGTCATGTCGTAGTCAAGGCCGAGTCGCTTGGCCACCTCGAGGAAGACTGGCGCCTCAAAGCCGACCAGCTCGTCGCCCTCGGTGCCGATCGCGGGCATCGCACCGGCGGGCGCGATGACCGAGAGCTTGTCCCCGCCGATGAGGTCAAAGCCGGCCGCGGCCCCCGAGCCCTCGGGCCCGGAGCTCTCGCCCGACGGGGTCCCCGATGCGCAGGAGGTGACGAGGATGGCCGCCGCAGTGGCGACGGCGAGTCCGCCCAGCGCACGCGCCCAGACGCGTCCGCGGCGGGTTCGTTCCAGGTGCTCCATACGAGTTTCTCCTTGTCGTGCTGGTGATCGCGATTGATGGGTGAAACGCTCAGTCGATGCAGTGACGGTCCGCCACGTCGAGGACCTCATCGAGGACCGACAGCGCGAGATCGACCTCGTCCTCGGTCACGATGAGCGGCGGGATGAGCCGCAGCACGTTGTGCGCGAGCCCGATGTGCAGCTGCCGCGCCGCGGCCGCGTCGACAAGCTCTCGGGCGGGTGCTGCCGCGGCCCCGGAGGCCGCGTATGGCACGAGCGGCTCGCGGGTCTCACGGCTGCGCACGAGCTCGACACCGTAGAAGAGCCCGCGGCCACGGACTTCGCCGATCGATGGATGACGCTCGGCCATGGCCAGGAGCCCGGCGCCGAGCTGCTCGCCCCGTAGCCGGGACTGCTCGACGAGCCCCTCTTCTTCGATGATCCGCAGCGACGCCACGCCGCTCGCGCAGGCGATGGGGTGGCCTGAATAGGTGAGGCCGCCCCAGAACATGTTGGTCTGCAGCCACTCGCCGAGTGCCTGACTCACCGTGATCGCCCCGAGCGGCACGTACCCGGAGTTGAGGCCCTTCGCCGTGACGAGGATGTCGGGGACCACGTTCCAGTGATCCGCAGCGAACCAGGCACCGGTCCGGCCGAACGCGGTGACGACCTCGTCGAAGATGAGCAGGATCCCGTGCTCGTCGCAGAGCCTGCGTAGCGCCGGCAGATAGTCGTCCGGCGGGTAGATGATGCCGTTCGCTCCGCTGATCGGCTCGACGATGACCGCGGCGATCGTCGCCGGGTTCTCATGCTGCAGGAGCTCCTCGAGATGGCGCATGTCGTTTGCCGGGTCGTCGGCCGGACGTCGGTACGGATATGGGTCGAGCATGCGCACCACGCCGGGCACGCCCGGCTCCGACGCCCAGCGCCGAGGATCCCCGCTCATGGAGATCGCGGAGGCGGTCGCGCCGTGATAGGAGCGGTAGCGGGAGATCACCTTCGGGCGTCCGGTCGCGTGCCGCGCCAACCGGACGGCATTCTCGTTCGCCGCCGCGCCTCCCGTGGTGAAGAAACTCATCGTGAGGTCACCTGGCGTCAGCCGGGCCAATGCCTCTGCGAGCTCGGAGCGGGACTGCTCCGCAACCCCCGGACCGATGTAGCACAGGCGGTCTGCCTGACGCTTGATCGCCTCGATCATCCGCGGGTGCTGATAGCCGAGCCCGAGGTTCGCGAGCTGGGATTGGAAGTCGAGGTAGCGATTGCCGTCCCGGTCCCAGAACCAGGAGCCGCTGCCGCCGCCGATCACCATGGGATCGAGCGCGCCCTGAACGGACCACGAGTGGATCACATACTTCCGATCGGCTTCATAGATCCGCTCGGCGCTCCAGATCTCGGTCTCCAGCTGCGACCCGGACGGTGACATCGGCTGCTCCCTTCATTGTGGTCACGGCGGGTCGATCTCGACCGGTGTGGCGAGCTCCCTTGCCCGTCCATGACGCTGACGCTCCGTCCGGGCCGGACAAACTGCACGGCACGGACGGAATTGATCCCCAATGATCGACGGTCGCGGGGGAGCGGGATAGCCGCAGAGCGTCGGGATTTGACGAATCGCCAGACAGATTGACTGAGCGGCCGGTCGCGGTCCTCGGGCTCAGGACCGGCGCGCCAGCAGCGCGAGGTGCAGCGCCGCGAGCGCCTCACCGTCATCGAGGTCCACGTCGAGGAGCTCAGCGATGAGCGCGAGGCGCTGGTAGAAGACGGAGCGCGAGAGATGGCTCGCGCTCGCGGCTGCCGTACGGTTCCCAGGGTGTGAGAGGAGCGCGCGAAGCACGAGGAGGAGGTCGCCGCCGTGTCGGAGGTCATGCTCGATGAGCGGGGCGAGCATCCGCTCGGTATGGGCCTGGAACCGACGGTCGTCACGGAGGGTCGCGACCAGGCCGGCGAGTGGGCGGGCCTCCGTGCGCTGGATGCCGCGCGGACCGACGAGCTCCGACGCCTGGCGGACTGATTGGAGCAGGCCGTCGACGTCCTCGGCAGCGGCGCCGATCGCCACCGAGAGGCGTGCGGTCGTCACCCCCTCCTGCGCCGCGCCCGGGGCGAGGAGCACCGCGACCGCGGCGTCGTCAAGACGGCGATCCGGCGGCAGTGAGACGAGCGCGACGAGCGAGCCATCGATCAGCCCCGCGACGGCGCGACCGCCGAGTCGACGCGCGCCGTCATCGATCGCCGCGGCGGCCGCGGCGCCGAGGCCGCCGATCGCCAGCCCATGCAGACGCCGACCGCCGATCGGCAGTCCGGCGGCCCGGAGCCGCACGGCGAACTGCCGGATGCTCGAGAAGCGTCCCTCGAGGAGTGCGTCGACGAGACGCTGCCCGCTGATCCGGGCCCAGTCGTCGACACCCCCGTCGACCAGGCGGCCCAACGCCAAGGCGACGGCGCCCTGCTCGAGCACGGTCCGGCGTCCCGCGGGGTGCGGGGGACCGGGGAGCGCGACGAGCGCGCCCCAGCGGATGCCCCGCGCCTCGACCGGGACCACGGTCCATCCGTCCGCCTGGTCGTCAGCGCGGCGAGAACGCGTCTCCCAGTCACGGAGCAGCTCGATCGCCCCGCTGCCGATCCCCGCCGAGAGGATCGCTTCGTGCCCGAGGCTCTCGAGCACCACCGGCGCGTCGAGCAGCCGAGCGAGCTCCTGCACGATGTGGTCAGCGGGGGCACCATGCAGGATGAGGCCGCTGAAGAGCGCGTGCAGCTCCTGGCGGGCCCGGAGCGCGTCGTTCTGTCCCACCATAATCCGTCGGTGCACCGCTTCGGTCACGGCGATGAACCGGACCTCCCGGTGCAATGCGACGAGCACGAGGCCGTGCGCCGCGCATTCCTCGACGAGCACATCGGGCACCACCCGGATGAGCCGACCCAGCTCGATGACCAGCGCGGTGAGACCCGCCTCGGCGACCTCGGCGACGAAGCGCGCGAGTCCCTCCGGGGTACGGGGCCAGCTCGAGCCGGTGGTGAGCAGCATCTCGCCGCCGTTGAGGAACCGACCGATCTCCGCCCCCTCGGAGACATGCACCCAGCGGATCGGGCGATCGAGGAGTTCGGCGCCGGTGAGCACCTCCGGCCTGCCCTCGGCGAGCGAGGGCATCGCGAGCACCTCCGCGATGGAGGGGAGCACCCGATCGCCGGGCAGTCGATCCTCACCCGGACGCTCTGACCGATCCATGTCACAATCCCGACGCTCTGCCGCTGGCCGTCCAGTCGACGGCGCGACATCCTGGGCCTTGAGGACTCCCGACATTAGCAGTCAAAGTGTCCGAGGGCGAAGGGAAGCATGATCATGACCGTCTCGCGAGCTGCGACCGCACCCCCATTCACGGATCCCAGCGGAGCGCCGTGCTCCCTGCCCGCGCCGGAGCTCGAGGCACAGGTCCGCCGTGATGACCGCCGGCACGTGTTCCATTCCTGGAGTGCGCAGGCGGCGATCGATCCGCTGCCCATCGCCGTGGGGCGCGGCGCGACGTTCTGGGACTACGAGGGTCGCGCCTACCTCGACTTCTCGAGCCAGGCGGTGAACCTCAACCTCGGCCACCAGCACCCCGACCTCGTCGAGGCGATCCAGCGGCAGGCCGGGCGGCTGGCCACCATCCAGCCGTCGTTTGCGAACGACGTGCGGGGAGAGTTGGCCCGGCGGATCGCCGGGGTCGCGCCTGAGGGCATGGAGCAGGTGTTCTTCACGAACGGCGGGACGGACGCCAACGAGCACGCGGTGCGCATGGCGCGGCTCGTCACCGGTCGACGCAAGGTGCTCGCCTTCTACCGCAGCTACCACGGTGCGACGGCGACCGCCATCGCGCTGACGGGCGACCCGCGTCGTTGGGCGAACGAGCCGTCCGATGGGGGAGTAGTGCACTTCTTCGGCCCCTACGCCTACCGCTCCGCCTTCCATGCGGGCTCACCAGAGCAGGAGACCGCCCTCGCCCTCGAGCATCTCGAGCAGGTGATCGCGCTCGAGGGGCCGGACACGATTGCCGCCGTCATCATGGAGACGGTGGTCGGGACGAATGGCGCGCTCGTGCCGCCGCCCGGCTACCTCGAGGGCGTCCGTGAGCTCGCCGACCGACACGGCTTCCTCTATATCGCCGACGAGGTCATGGTCGGCTTCGGCCGCGTCGGGGAATGGTTCGCCATCGACGCATACGGCGGGCGCCCCGACCTCATCACCTTCGCGAAGGGCGTCAACTCGGGGTACGTGCCACTCGGCGGCGTCATCCTCTCGGAGCGGGTCGCGAGGCACTTCGAGGAGCGGGTGTTCCCAGGCGGGCTCACCTATTCCGGACATCCGCTCGCGGCGGCCGCCGGGGTCGCGACATTCGACGTCTTCGAGCGCGACGGCATCCTGGAGCGTGTGCGTGATCTCGGCCGCCGCGTCGTCGAGCCCGCGCTCCGCGAGCTCGCCGCACGACACCCATCGGTCGGCGACGTGCGTGGGCGCGGGCTGTTCTGGGCGCTCGAGCTGGTCCGGGACCGCCAGACGCGAGAGCCGCTGGTCCCATTCAATGCGTCTGGCCCGTCCGCGGCACCGATGGCGGAGATCGCGGGGGCCGCGAAGGGCCGCGGCGTCTGGCCGTTCGTTCACTTCAACCGGCTGCATCTCGCCCCGCCGCTCGTCATCGAGGAGGATGAGCTGCGCCGGGGCATTGCGGTCTACGACGAGGTGCTCAGCATCGCTGACCGTTATACAAGCTGAGCCCCGGGAGCGGTCTCATCGGAATATAGCTAACGCTGATAATCCACATTATGTCAGTCTGCTCGCGCAGCTATGTCCTTCCCGCGTCCCCCAGTCCCGACACGCAAGCCCACCGGCATTGTCGCTGACATCGTCACTCACGCACTGATGCGACAATCGCACGTGCCTATCGAGGAGCCGCCGCCGACCAACGGGATCGATCCCGCCGATCTGCAGGTGACCCTGCGCGTGCTGGCGCAGGTCGCGAAACTCGAGAAGACGGATCCGCTGTTCGTCACCGTCCGCAATGCCGCGGCGGTCATGGTGAAGGAATCCAAGCGCGTGCACAAGCTCGCCGCACGGGCTCGCATTCAGGCCAATGACCGCGCCGTCGTCGCCGCAACCGCGACGGGCGCGCCCGACCGAATCGACGACGAGACGCGTGGGGTGCAGATCTCCGGGAGCGCGACCGGCGCGATCGCCGGCACCCTACTCAAAGCCCGGGCCTGCTACGTCTGCAAACAGGACTACACGATCGTCGACGCCTTCTACCACCAGCTGTGCCCGAGCTGCGCGGCAATGAGCCACGAGAAGCGCCAGGCGCGCACGGACCTCCGCGGTCGACGCGCGCTGCTGACCGGCGGGCGCGCCAAGATTGGCATGTACATCGCACTGCGGCTGCTGCGTGACGGCGCCCACACCACGATCACGACACGATTCCCCCGCGATGCGGTCCGCCGGTTCGCGAGTCTGGCGGACTCCGCGGACTGGATCAATCGACTCCGGATCGTCGGCATCGACCTCCGTGATCCCGCGCAAGTCGTCGCCCTCGCCGAATCTGTCGCCGAGCAAGGCCCGCTCGACATCCTCATCAACAACGCGGCCCAAACCGTGCGTCGCTCCCCCGGTGCCTACCAGCACCTCGTCGACGCCGAGCTCGCTCCCCTGCCGGACGGCCCACTGCCTGAGCTGCTCACCTTTGGCCACACCAACGATGCGCACCCGCTCGCGCTGGAACGCTCGGTCGCCGCGCACCCGATCCTTGCCGCGGCCGCCGCCCAGGCCCACGAACTCACCGCCCAGGCGCTCGCGTCCGGCAATGCGTCGATCGAGCGCCACCTCGCGGGCACTGCGATTGACGCTGGCGGCCTCGTGCCCGACCATGCAGCGGTCAACTCGTGGACCCGCAGCGTCGACGCGGTCGAGCCACTCGAGCTCCTCGAGGTCCAGCTCGCCAACGAGACCGCCCCATTCATCCTCATCTCCAAGCTGCGCGCCGCGCTCGCCGCCTCCCCCGCCAGGCGCACCTACGTCGTCAATGTCAGCGCGATGGAGGGCGTCTTCGGGCGCGGGTACAAGGGACCCGGCCACCCGCACACCAACATGGCGAAAGCCGCCGTCAACATGCTCACGCGCACGAGCGCCCGCGAGATGTTCGAGACCGACCGCATCCTCATGACGAGCGTCGACACCGGCTGGATCACCGACGAGCGTCCGCACCCCACGAAGATCCGGCTCGCCGAGGAGGGGTTCCACGCACCCCTCGACCTCGTCGACGGCGCCGCACGCGTCTACGACCCGATCGTCCGCGGTGAGGCCGGCGAGGACCTTTTCGGCGTGTTTCTCAAGGACTACGCACCCGGTTCCTGGTGACGCGCTGCCGCCGTGCCGGGACAATGGAGCAGCGTGCGGCCGCTCGGCCCGTCACGATTGATCCGGTGCGCGCTCATCAGTGCGTCGCACAGCGGGCACACGGGCTGCGCCTTCGGCTCCGGCGGGGCCTCCCCCGGATCGCCGAGCTGCGCCGGTCCCTCCCACAGATACATGAGGCGATTCCACGCGGCCCAGAATCCCGGCTGCCCATCCCACGGCGTCCGGATGAACGACCAGGCATATCGTTTGCGCACAAACGAATTCTAGCAGTAGCCTGACGGCATGGAAGAGTTCGAGTTCCCGGACGGCGTCGACCCCCTCGAGCTCGACCGTCAGGTGTGCTTTGGGCTCGCGGTCGCCAGCCGCAGCGTCATCAACCTCTACCGGCCCGTCCTCGAGCCGCTCGGCCTCACCCATCCCCAGTATCTCGTCATGCTCGCACTCTGGGGCGAGGCGCCCCTGCGGTTCGGCGAGCTCGCGCACGCGCTGCACCTCGACCCGGCAACCCTCAGCCCGCTCGTCAAGCGACTCGAGGCACTCGGATTGATCGAGCGCCTCGCGATTGACGGCGACGATCGTACGTTCGCCCTCCGGCCCACCGAGGCCGGCGCCGCGCTGCGCGCCCGCGCGCTCGACGTCCCGCGGACGATCGTGCAGCGGCTCGGTCTCCCGATCGCGCGACTGGAGGCGCTGCGTGACGAGCTCGGTGCGCTCGTGGCCGCCACCCGGCGCGCGGGTGTGATTCAGTAGCCAGGTGACCCTTCCGCCGGCCGACCCGCCGCCGCTGCCCCGTTCATCGCCCGAGACCGCGATGTCGCCCGCGAGCCCTCCCCCGTATCTCGTCGCGACCGCCTCCGCTCCCGGCCCGCACCAGCCCGCGCGGACGGGCAAGGGCTGGCGCATCGGGCTCGGCGTCCTCCTCGCCGTCGCCCTCGCCGCGACCGCGGTGCTCACCGCATTCCTGCTGCAGACACAAGCACGGCTCGACGACACGACGACGCAGCTCGACGACACGCGCGAGGAGCTCGAGGACCGGCAGCGGCAGCTCGAGGAGCAGCAGCGGCAGCTTGACGAGAAGGAGGTCTTCGGCGAGTCCATGGGCGCCCTCATGTCGACCGCCCAGCGCTTCAACGGCGTGCCGATGGCGAGCCTCGTCGATTTCGACCGCATCGAGGAGCTCGCCGTCTGGGCGTGGCTCGATCGCCACGACGTCGCCGCCGTGCGGGAGCACACCGGCGCGGTGGACGCGCTCCACGAGGAGCTCGCGGCGCTGCTCGCCTCGGCGGAGGCACGGCTGGCGACGAATGCGTCGGGCTCGGTCGCGGAGTCGCTCCTCGACGAGCTCGGCCGCGGTTTCGTCGAAACCGTGTGGGGCGATGCGGGTGCCGCCTGCGAAACAGACGCGCTCGGCTGCGTGTGGAGCGGCGACCCGCTCGTCGTCCACCTCGACGCGGACAGCTTCGACCAGCCCTACCGCACCGCATGGGGCGAAACGCTCGTGGGCTACCACGAGTTCGCGCACGTCCTGCAGTTCACGAATCCCGGGCCGACTGCGGACGCGCTCACCGCATTCGGCGACGATCCCGAGACGATGGCCGACTGCTACGCGCTCACGATGCTCGACAGCTGGAGCCTCGACGAGCGGGTGTGGGTGTCGAGCAGCAGCTACTGGGACGTCAGCTACGGGTACGGGTACGTCTGCGACGACAGCCAGCGCGACGTCATCCGGACGTGGTCGGCGTCGCTCGGTGTGCAGGCACGCCCCGTCAGCCAGTAGTTAGGCTCGGCGCATGGCAGCGCAGCCCACTCACGTCATCGCCATCGACCAGGGCACCACCTCGACCCGGGCCATCGTCTTCGACCACACCGGCGCTCTCGTCGGTACGGGTCAGCTCGAGCACCGCCAGCATTTCCCTGAGGCGGGCTGGGTCGAGCACGACGCCGACGAGATCCTGCGCAACGCTCGCTCGGTCCTCGGCCAGGCGCTCGGCGATGCGCACCTGTCCGCACGCGCCATCGCGGCGATCGGCATCACCAATCAGCGCGAGACCACGATCGTCTGGGACCGGCAGACCGGCAGGCCCATCCACCCCGCCATCGTCTGGCAGGACACCCGGACGCAGGAGCTCATCGATCGCGTGGCCGACGGCGACACCGATCGCTTCCGCGCCACGACCGGGCTGCCGCTGGCCACCTATTTCTCCGCAAGCAAGATCGCGTGGATCCTCGACGCCGTCGACGGCGCCCGGGCACGCGCCGCCGCCGGCGACCTGCTCTTCGGCACACCCGACACCTGGCTGCTGTGGCACCTGACGGGCGGACCGGACGGCGGGGTCCACGCGACCGATGTGACGAATGCGTCGCGCACGCTCCTCATGGACCTCACGACGCTCGACTGGTCCCCCGAGCTGCTGTCGGCCTGGGACATCCCGCGTGCCATGCTGCCGGAGATCCGCTCCTCCGCGGAGGTGTACGGCGAGGTCGTCGGCGGACCGCTGGCCGGGGTGCCGATCGCCGGCATCCTCGGTGACCAGCAAGCGGCGACGTTCGGGCAGAGCGCCTTCTCCCCCGGCGAGTCGAAACAGACCTACGGCACCGGCGCATTCCTCATCGTGAATACCGGGACTGAGCCGGTGCAGTCGACCTCGGGGCTGGTCACGACCGTCGCCTACCGGCTCGGCGACCGTCCTGCCAACTACGCACTCGAAGGATCCGTCGCCGTCGCCGGGTCGCTCGTGCAGTGGCTGCGCGACTCGCTCGGCATCATCAGGTCCTCTGGAGAGGTCGAAGCGCTCGCGACGAGCGTCAAGGATTCCGGCGACGTCTACTTCGTGCCCGCCTTCAGCGGGCTCTTCGCGCCGTATTGGCGACCGGACGCCCGCGGCACGATTGTCGGACTCACGCGCTTCTCGACGAAAGCGCACATCGCCCGGGCCGCGCTCGAGGCCACCGCGTTCCAGACCTGGGATGTCATCGAGGCCGTCTCGCGCGACATCGCGACGCCGCTGGCCGAGCTGCGGGTCGACGGTGGGATGAGCGTCAATGACCGGCTCATGCAATTCCAGTCCGACATCCTCGGCATCCCCGTCGTGCGCCCCGCGGTCATCGAGACGACCGCATTCGGCGCCGCGTCGGCGGCCGGACTCGCCGTCGGCGTGTGGTCGGGGCTCGACGAGCTCCGCAGCCTCTGGCGGGAGGATGCGCGTTGGACGCCCACGATCGACGACGCCGAGCGCAAGCATCGACTCGCCAGGTGGCACCGCGCCATCCAGCGCTCGCTCGACTGGCTCGACTGAGCGCCGAGTCAACCGGTCGCAGTCGCCCAGGCAGTCAGCGTCGCCGCCGCAGCTCCGCTGTCAACCGCATCCGCGGCGGTGATGAGCTGCGCCCGAAGGCGCTCCCGGATCGGGACATCCCACTCCCCCGGGTCCTCCGCGAGCCGGTGCGCCACGATCCCCGCGGCGGCATTGAGCAGGGCGATGTCACGGTGCGGACCCGACTCGCCCGCGAGGATCGCCCGGATCGCCGCCGCATTGTAGGCGGGGTCCCGCCCGAGGATCGCCTCGGGCGGCGCGAGCGGGATGCCGAGCTCCGTCGGGTCGATGTCGTGCTCCCGAACCGAGCCGGAGCTCACCTCCCAGAGCCGCGTGTGCCCGGTCGTCGTCATCTTGTCGATGCCACCATCACCGCGGTACACCAGCGCCGTTGCCCCGCGAGTCTGGAAGACCCCGACGATGAGCGGCACGCTCTCCAGGTCGGCGACACCCACCGCCGAGGCCTCGGGCCTAGCCGGGTTACACAGCGGACCAAGGATATTGAAGAGCGTCGGGATGCCCAGTTCGCGGCGCGGCCCCCCAGCGTGGCGGAACCCCTGGTGCAGCACCGCCGCATTCGCGAACGCAATGCCCGTCTGCGTGAAGACCTCGGCGACCCGCTCCGGCGGCAGCTGGATATCGACCCCGAGCTCGGACAGCACATCAGAGGCGCCCGAGGACGAGCTCGCCGCGCGATTGCCGTGCTTCACGACCGGGACACCCGCGGCGGCCGCGATGATCGACGCGACCGAGGAGATGTTGAGGATGCCGCCGAGCGCATCGCCGCCCGTGCCGACGATGTCGAGCACACGCGATGGCACCTCGAGCGCGGTCGCACTCCGCAGCGCTGCATCGCGGAAGCCGACGATCTCGTCGACCGTCTCCCCCTTGGCCCGCAGCCCGAGCAGCAGCGCGCCGATCTGCGCGCCGCTTGCCGCACCCCGCATGACCTCGCCCATTGCCCAGTCGGCCTGCCCGATCGTGAGATCCTGACCCGCGGCCAGGGTCGTCAGGACGGCAGGCCAAGTCGTGTCGGGACGCATGCGGCGATTCTAGGACGAAGCCACCTGGCGACCGCCTGTCGGCCACCGCGCCGTCCGACATCGGCCATAATGGTCTCGTGAGCACTGCAGCGCTGGCACCACCGACTGTGAATCGCCCGAACGTCACCCAGGTCGGGGTGATTGTCTGGCTTGGTAGCGAGGTCATGTTCTTCGCGGGCATCTTCGCGATCTACTTCACGCTGCGATCCACCTCGCCCGAGCTGTGGGCGATTGAGACCGAGAAGCTGACGGTGCCGTTCTCCTCCGTCAACACGGCTGTCCTGGTCCTCTCGTCCTTTACGGCCCAGTTCGGCGTCTTTGCCGCCGAGCGCCTGCAGGCGAAGCGGCTCGGAAGTCGGTGGAACCTCCGCAAGTGGGGCGCCACCGAGTGGTTCTGGCTCTCCTTCATCCTCGGCGCGATCTTCGTCGTCGGCCAGGTCTACGAGTACGCGCTGCTGACGAGCGAGCACCTCACGCTCAACTCGAGTGCCTACGGCACCATCTTCTATTTCGCGACCGGCATCCACGGCATCCACGTGACGGCCGGCCTCGTCGCATTCCTCTTCGTGATCGGCCGCTTCTATGCCGTCAAACGCTTCACCCACCGTGAAGCGGTCGGTGCGATCGCGATCTCGTACTACTGGCACTTCGTGGACGTCGTGTGGGTCGCCCTGTTCGCCGTCATCTACCTCCTCCAATGAGCCGCGACGTGACGACGACTGGGAGCACCGACCACATGACTGAGATGACCGACAAGCCTCGCAAGCGCGGGCGCCGGCACCCGCTGGCCACGCTCGCGCTCATCGGCGCGGCCCTGCTGGGCACCGGTGGCGCCTATGCGCTTGCCACGATCCCCGCCAGCGCGGACGACCCGACGAGCACTGCGGCGCTCGTCGCCGAGGGCGAGAAGCTCTTCGACGCGAACTGCGCCTCCTGCCACGGGCTCGACCTCACCGGCACGCCCGATGGTCCCTCGCTCATCGGCGTCGGCGCGGCAGCGGTCGACTTCCAGGTCGGCACCGGGCGGATGCCAATGGCGATGACCGGCCCACAGGCCATGGTGAAGCCGCCGCAGTTCACGAAGACGCAGATCGCGGCGCTGGCCGCCTACGTCGCGAGCCTCTCCCCCGGTCCGGCGATCCCCTCGCCCGAGCTCGTCGCCTCGGGCACTGACCTGGCCCTGGGTGGCGAGTTGTTCCGCATCAACTGTGCGATGTGCCACAACGTCGTCGGTGCCGGCGGCGCACTGACCGAGGGCAAGTTCGCGCCGCAGCTGATGGGGGTGGACGAGACCCACATCTGGGAGGCCATGCTGACCGGCCCGCAGAACATGCCGGTCTTCAACGACGCCAACATCACGCCCGAGGACAAGGCCAACATCATCGCCTACCTGAAGTTCCTCGAGAATCAGCCTGCCGTTGGTGGGTACGAACTCGGAGGTCTCGGCCCGGTTGCCGAGGGCCTCTTCATCTGGATCTTCGGTCTCGGGGCGCTCGTCGGCGTCACCATTTGGCTGACGTCGCGGTCGAACTGAGCCGGGGAGGAAACGCATTCATGTCTGAACACGAGTTGCCCGAGCGCCCTGCCGGCACCGCAATCGTCCAGTCCGACGCCATCGAGAACCCGGGGTTCCCGCCTGAGCGGCTGCGCCTCGGCGACAAGGACCCAGCCCGCGCGAAGCGCATCGAGCGATGGATCGTCACGCTCTTCTGGGTCGCGGTCGTCGGCAGCGTCGGCGCTGTGGCGGCCTACGTCGCGCTGCCCCTCGTTCCCGGTGACCTGGGGTCGGTCCGCATCAGCAACATGCTCTTTGGCCTCGCCGGCGCGCTCGCGCTCCTGGCCATCGGCGTCGGACTGGTGCACTGGGCGAAGGCCCTCATGGGCGGCCACGAGATCGTCGAGGAACGGCACGAGACGCGCGGCACTGACGACACGCGCGCCGCTGCGGTGGAAATCTTCAAGACCGCCAACGAGGAGTCCGGGTTTACGCGACGCAAGCTCTTGACCGGCTCGCTCATCACCGGCGCCGTCGTGTCCGCGGCGCCCGCCGTCGTCGTGCTTCGGGGTCTCGCCCCGGAAGCTGACCCGCTCCCGCTGCTGGCGAACACCATGTGGGACAAGGGCGTGCGACTGACGATCGACCCGTCGGGCCGTCCGATCAAGGCTTCGGATGTGACCCTCGGTTCCTCCTTCCACGTCATCCCCGAGGGCCTCCACGAGTCGGAGCACCCGCTGGAGGAGAAGGCCAAGGCCGTCGTGCTGCTCATGCGCCTCAAGCCCGAGCAGCTCAGCGGATACTCCGAGCGAGGCAAGTCGTGGAGCTACGACGGCATCGTCGCCTACTCCAAGATCTGCACCCACGTCGGTTGCCCCGTCGCCCTCTACGAGCAGCAGACGCACCACCTGCTGTGCCCGTGCCACCAGTCGCAGTTCGACATCACCCGCGAGGCGGCCGTGATCTTCGGACCGGCCAAGCGGCCGCTGCCGCAGCTGCCGATCACCGTCAACGACGAGGGCTACCTCGTCGCGCAGAGCGACTTCACTGAGCCTGTCGGCCCGAGCTACTGGGAGCGTGCCCTGTGACCGCCACTGCCCCTCGTCCCACCGCGACGGCGAAGACCCCCGGGGGCACTCGCTTCGTGAACTGGGCGGCGAACTACGTCGACGAGCGCACGAGCCTCTCCGGAGCCGTCAAGGCGCTCGGCCGGAAGGTCTTCCCCGACCACTGGTCGTTCATGCTCGGCGAGATCGCGCTGTACAGCTTCGTCGTCATCCTGCTGTCGGGGACCTTCCTCACGCTGTTCTTCGATGCGGCGATGACGCACACGTACTACACCGGCAGTCTCGAGACGATGCGCAACGTGCCGATGTCGGCGGCGATGGCCTCCGTCCTCGAGATCTCCTTCGACATCCGTGGTGGTCTGCTCATCCGGCAGATTCACCACTGGGCCGCACTGCTCTTCGTGGCCTCGATCGGCCTGCACATGCTCCGGGTGTTCTTCACCGGCGCCTTCCGCAAGCCGCGTGAGCTCAACTGGGTCGTCGGATTCCTCCTCTTCGTGCTCGCCATGGCGGAGGGCTTCACCGGCTACTCGCTCCCCGACGACCTGCTCTCCGGCAACGGCCTACGGATCATCGATGGGATGGTCAAGGCGGTCCCGTTCGTCGGCACCTGGATGTCCTACGGCATCTTCGGCGGGGAATTCCCGGGCACGGAGATCGTCGGACGCCTGTACATGCTGCACATCATGGTGCTGCCGGCGCTTGTCATCGCCCTGATCGCGGTGCACATGGTGCTGCTCATCGTCAACAAGCACACGCAGTTCGCCGGCCCCGGCCGCACCAACAAGAACGTCGTTGGCGCGCCGATCCTCCCGACCTTCGCGGCGAAGGCCCTCGGCTTCTTCTTCCTCGTCTTCGGCGTGATCGTCGTGATCGCCTCGACGATGCAGATCCTGCCGGTGTGGAACTACGGTCCGTACGACCCCTCCCCGATCTCCGCGGGTACGCAGCCCGACTGGTACATCGGCTTCGCCGACGGCATGCTCCGGCTGATCCCGCCAGGGTGGGAGATCGAGATCCCCTGGGGTGCTGGAGCGCTGACCCTGTCGCTCAATATGCTCGTCCCGATCGTGATCATCGGCCTCTTCCTCGTCCTGGTCGCGTTCTACCCCTTCATCGAGGCGTGGATCACGGGCGACAAGCGGGAGCACCACATCGCGGACCGCCCGCGCAACGCCCCGACGCGGACCGCGATCGGCGCCGCCGGTGTCACCTTCTACGCGGTGATGTGGGGCGCGGCGAGCTCCGACCTCATCGCGACGCACTTCCTGCTCGCGGTGGAGCACGTGACACACGCGCTGCAGGCCCTCCTCATCCTCGGCCCGATCGTCGCCTATTGGATGACGAAGCGTGTCGCGATCGGCCTGCAGAAGAAGGACCGGGAGATCGTCCTCCACGGCTTCGAGTCCGGCCGCATCGTGCGACTCCCCGGTGGCGAATACATCGAGGTGCACGAGCCGGTCGACGAGTACGAGCGCTGGAAGCTCGTCAGCTTCGAGACGTACGAACCGCTCATGGTCCGCCCCAACGCGAAGGGCAAGATCGGCTTCTGGCAGAACGTCCGCGCCGGCCTGTCCCGCTGGTTCTTCGAGGACCGGATCGCCCCGGTCACCAAGAAGGAACTCGAGGCGTCCAGCCACCACTGATCACCTCGCGCGCAGCGCATCACTGAGGCCGCCGCTCCCCCACGGGACGGCGGCCTCAGTCGTTGCCAGCAGGAATGCGGGAGCCAGTCCGCGCGTAAGCCCCGTTACTTTCTTCCCGGTGCCTCGGCGGGCATGCTGAGGGCTGATGGCCTGCCGGGCCCGGCATGATTGTTGCCCCCTGTCGCACGCATGATCTGGGGGGTGTTGTCACCGGGTCCGGTCTGGCGGTGAGTGATCGCTGATAGGGGCTCGGCCAGCTTTGCGAGGTCGTCCGTAACGTGGATGCCGGGACTTGCCGTCGGCGGGCCGTCGTGACCGATCGACGGGAGGAACATGGCAACAGGCATCGCACGCTACGAGGAAGCCGGGGTCTTCATCGGCCTGGACGTCGGCAAGGGCGAGCATCACGCGGTCGCCGTCGACCGCTCCGGGAACCGGCTGTTCGACAAGCCACTGCCCAACGACGAGGGCAAGCTGCGCGAGATGCTGGTCTCGCTGGCCGAGCACGGTCCGGTGCTGCTGGTCGTCGACCAGCCGGCGACGATCGGGGCACTGCCCGTCGCGGTCGCCCAGGCAGTCGGCGCCCTCGTCGGCTATCTGCCGGGCCTGGCGATGCGCCGCATCGCGGACCTGCATCCGGGCGAGGCGAAGACCGACGCGAGGGACGCGCTGATCATCGCCGAGACCGCCCGCACCCTGCCGCACACGCTGCGATCGATCCAGGTCGCCGACGCGCAGGTCGCGGAGCTCACGATGCTCTGCGGTTTCGACGACGAGCTGGCCGGGCAGATCACCCAGGTCAGCAACCGGCTGCGGGGCCTGCTCACCCAGATCCATCCTGCGCTCGAGCGCACACTCGGGCCGAGACTCGACCATCCGGCGATCCTGGACCTGTTGCGCCGCTATCGGTCGCCGGAGGCCTTGCGGCAAGCCGGGCCGAAGCGGCTGGCCGCCCGGCTGCTGCAGCGCGCGCCCCGCAAAGGCGGCGACTGGGCAGTCGAGATCACCCAGGCGCTGACCGAGCAGACCGTGATCGTCGCGGGCACCAGCGCCGCCGCCCACGTGATCCCGCGGCTGGCGGAGCAACTCAAAGCCCTGCACCGGCAGCGCGACGAGATCGCCGACGAGGTCGAGGCCATCGTCGAGACCCACCCTCTTCACCCCGTCCTGACGAGCATGCCCGGAGTCGGCGTCAAGACGGCCGCCCGACTCCTGACCGAGGTCGCCAGCAAGCACTTCCCGACCGCCGGCCACCTCGCCGCCTACGCCGGCCTCGCCCCGGTCACCAGACGCTCCGGCTCCTCGATTCGCGGCGAGCACGCCTCACGGCGCGGCAACAAGATCCTGAAACGGGCCATGTTCCTCTCCGCCTTCGCCGCCCTCCGCGACCCAGCCAACCGCGCCTACTACGACCGCAAGATCGCCCAGGGCAAACGCCACAACCAAGCACTCATCGCCCTCGCCAGGCGCCGCTCCGACGTCCTCTTCGCGATGCTCCGAGACGGAACCCTCTACGACCCGCCAAGGGAAATCACACCCCTCACCGCTTGACAAACCATATAGGGGCACCCCCCCCGGTTTATATCTGCGGAGCTCGCGGCGTGACCGGAGCTAAAACCGCGACGAGGGAGGGGTCCCGACAAGTACGAATGCGGGGATCGCCAGAGTGCTCACCTTAGCCGGGCGCACCCAACGCGAAGCGCCCCGGGACTATAATCCCGGGGCGCTTGAACGCGCGTAGAACTTAGCGCTCCGCGAAGTGGCCGCGGTAGTACTCGTAGGTCCAGCCGACCATCGCGACCGCGACGAGCGGCAGGCCGATGAAGGTGAGCCACGTGCCGACCGCGATGCCGAGGAACGAGATGGACAGCGCCGCTGCGAGCGTGATGGGCCACCAGCTCCACGGGCTGAAGTGCCCGATCTCCGGGTCACCGTCATCGATATCGGAGGTATCGATGTCCTCCGGGAGCTCCCCACCCTGCGCCTTGTGCGCCATGCCGAGGAAGGTGGCGATCATGGCGCCGAGCGCCGCGGCAAGAAGCATGCCAATGACGCCGACCCACTCCACCTGACCGTCGGACATCAGGCCCCAGACCGCGTACATGACGGTGGCGGCCACGTAGAAGACACAGATCACCCAGAACAGCCAAATATTGGTCTTCATCGCTCAGCTCCTCCCGGCGCCATCTGCATTGTCAACACCGGCACCGACTGGGATCGCCTGCGACGCGTCGCCGCCAGGCTGCCCTGCGAGCTCCGGGTGGTTGAGGTCGAAGGCCGGCGACTCTGAGCGGATACGCGGGATCGACACGAAGTTGTGGCGCGGCGGCGGGCAGCTCGTCGCCCACTCGAGCGAGCGACCGTAGCCCCACGGGTCGTTGACCGTGACCTTCGGCGCGCGACGTGCGGTGATCCACACGTTGTAGAAGAACGGGATCATCGAGATCGCGAGGATCGCTGCCCCGATCGACGAGAGCTGATTCATCCAGGTGATGCCGTCCTCCACGAGGTAGTCGCGGTAGCGGCGCGGCATCCCCATGACACCCGCCCAGTGCTGGACGAGGAATGTCGTGTGGAAGCCGAGGAACAGCAACCAGAAGTGCAGCTTGCCGAGACGCTCGTTGAGCATCTTGCCCGTCCACTTCGGCCACCAGAAGTAGAACCCGGCGAACATCGCGAAGACGACGGTGCCGAACACCACGTAGTGGAAGTGCGCGATGAGGAAGTAAGTGTCCGAAATGTGGAAGTCGAGCGGCGGCGACGCGAGGATGACGCCCGTGAGTCCCCCGAAGGTGAAGGTGATGAGGAAGCCGATCGACCAGAGCATCGGTGACTCGAAGGTCACTGAGCCTCGCCACATGGTGCCGATCCAGTTGAAGATCTTCACGCCCGTCGGGATCGCGATCATCATCGTCATGAGGGCGAAGAATGGCAGCAGCACGGAGCCGGTGACATACATGTGGTGCGCCCAGACCGTGACCGACAGGGCCGCGATCGCGATGGTCGCGATGACGAGCGTCTTGTAGCCGAAGACCGGCTTGCGGCTGAACACCGGGAAGATCTCGGAGACGATGCCGAAGAACGGCAACGCGATGATGTACACCTCGGGGTGGCCGAAGAACCAGAACAGGTGCTGCCACAGCACCGGTCCACCGTTCTCCGGGTTGTAGATCTGCCCACCCCAGACCCGGTCCACCCCGAGGGCGAGCACCGCGACCGCAAGGATCGGGAAGACGAGGATCACCAGCAGCGAGGTGATGAGCGTGTTCCAAGTGAAGATCGGCATGCGCCACATCGTCATGCCGGGTGCGCGCAGCGTGATGATCGTCGTGATGAAGTTCACCGCGCCGAGGATCGTGCCGAAGCCGGAGAGGCCGAGGCCGAACACCCAGAGGTTGCCACCGAAGCCTGGCGAGAAGGTCTGCTCCGACAGCGGCACGTAGGCCGTCCAGCCGAAGGATGCAGCGCCCTGGGGGGTGAGGAAGCCGGCGACCGCGATGAGCGAGCCGAAGCTGTAGAGCCAGTAGGCGAAGGCGTTGAGCCGCGGGAAGGCGACATCCGGCGCGCCGATCTGCAGCGGCATGATGACGTTCGCGAATGCGGCGAACAGCGGCGTCGCGAACATGAGCAGCATGATCGTGCCGTGCATCGTGAAGAGTTGGTTGTACTGCTCACCGGTCTGGATGAGGTCCATGCCCGGCCCGGCGAGCTGCGCACGGATGAGCAGTGCCATGACGCCGCCGATGAGGAACCAGATGAACGACGTGATCAGGTACATGTACCCGATGACCTTGTGGTCCGTGGAGGTGATCCACTTGGCGAGCACGTTCCCCTTGCGCTCGACCTTGCGTCCGGGAGCGATCCCGGTCTCTGGGTTGATGAGTGTGCTCGTCATCGGTCAGCGTCCTCCAGCGAGTGGATCCCGTCCTGCGGGAAGTTCTGATTCCGGTCGTACTCATGGCCGAGGATCCCCTGCGACCCAGGGTCGGCCTTGAGCGCGGCAATGAAGTCCTCGTACTCCGCCTCGGAGACGACATCGACCTTGAAGAGCATCTGCGCGTGGTACTCCCCGCAGAGCTCAGCGCACTTGCCGAGGTAGGAGCCTTCCTTCGTCGGCGTGAAGTACATCACGTTGGTCTTGCCGGGAATCATGTCCTTCTTGTAGAGGAAGTCCACGACCCAGAAGCTGTGGATCACATCCCGCGCCTCGAGGTCGACCTGGACCGACTTCCCGACCGGCAGCACGAGCGTCGGTACATTCTGGCCGTCGAGCGTGCCGTCCGGGCCGTACTGCGCCTGCACCCCGCTGACGTGGACGTCCTCGTCGAGGTAGTTGAAGTCCCACGACCACTGCTTGCCGAATGCCGAGATGTGGATGTCCGATCCCCCAGCCGGCTCCGACTCGATCGCGGTGATGTCCCGCGCCGTGAACGCGAAGAAGCCGATGATGAGGATGAACGGGATGACCGTGTAGAGGAACTCGATCGGCATGTTGTACCGCATCTGCACCGGCAGCCCGGTCTGGCCGCGGCGGCGGCGGTAGACGATGAGCGCCCACAGCAGCAGGCCCCAGACGATGAGCCCGACGATGAGCAGCACCGTCCAGGACGTCGACCAGAGGCCGGTCATCCGGTCAGTGTGATTCGTCACCGGGCCGTCGCCGAAGGCCTCACCCTGCGGGAAGAACCCGGCCTGCTCCTGCGGGGTGCAGGCGGCCAAGAGGATCGCGGTGGTGATGCCGAGTGGGAGGAGCAGCCAGTTCCGACGCCGAGTTGAACGCACGATTCCTACCCTACCGGCTCAGTGGAACGAGTCGCCGCAGGCACACGAGCCCGCCGCATTCGGGTTGTCGATCGTGAAGCCCTGCTTCTGGATCGAATCCTCGAAGTCCACGACAGCACCCTCGACGTAGGCCGTGCTCATGCGGTCGACGACGATCTCGACGCCCTGGCCAGCCTCGGTCGGGAACTCGACGATCGCGTCGCCGTCGAGGGTCCGCTCATCGAAGTAGAGCTGGTAGACGAGGCCCGAGCAGCCGCCGGACTGCACTGCAAGGCGCAGCCGAAGGTCGTCACGGCCTTCCTGATGCAGCAGTCGTGCCACCTTCTCGGCCGCGGGGGCCGTCAGGCGCACGCCGTGCTCCGGCGTCTCGGTCGTCGGGGTGAGGAGGAGGGTGTCGGACATACGGCGATTCTACTCCCGTCCTTCAAGCGCGGTGAGGAGCAGTGCCTCGCTGAGGACCGCGCGTCGGAAGACGCCGAGGTGCAGCGACTCGTTTGGGCTGTGCGCCCGCGTGTCCGGGTCCTCGACCCCGGTGACGAGGATCTGGGCGCGGGGAAAGACGTCGACGAGCGTCGGGATGAATGGGATGGAGCCTCCGATGCCCATCTCGACTGGATCGCGCCCCCAGCCAGCCGCCATGGCGTCCTTGGCGAGGAGGTAGGCGGGCGCGTCGGTGTCGACACGGAACGGCTCGCCCGTGACGACGTCCTCGAAGCTGAGGACGGCGCCATGCGGGGCGTGGTGCTTGAGGTGCGACGCGATCGCGTCATACCCGGCCTCCGCCGACTGTCCCGGCGCAATCCGCGCGCTGACCTTGATGCGGACTACGGGTGTCAGGGTGTTCGAGGCGTCCCGCACCGACGGCAGGTCCATCCCGGTGACGGTGATGGCGGGCTGGTGCCAGATCCGGTCGAGCAGCTCCCCACGGCCGATCGGCCGCACTCCATCGAGCAGGCCGGCGTCGGCGCGCAGCTGCGGTTCGGGGTAGTCGGGCGTCGCCCCGGTGGCGCCCGCAAACGCCGCAAGCCCGTCCACGGCGACGGCACCTTCGGCGTCCCAGAGCGTGGCGAGGAGCTGGATGGCCGACAGGGTCGCGTCGGGGACCGCGCCGCCGAACATGCCGGAGTGGGAGGCGTGCTCGAGTGTGCGCACCGTGAGGGTGAACGTCACATTGCCGCGCAGGCTCGCGGTGATGGCGGGGGTCTCGTGGTCCCAGTTGTCGGAGTCCGCGACGATGATCACCTCGGCGTCCAGCGCCGCGCGGTGGCGCTCGATGAAGTCGCGGAACGAGCGCGAACCGAATTCCTCCTCCCCCTCGATGAACACGGCGATCCCGATCCCAGGAGCCTCGCCGTGCGCCTCGACCAGCGCACGCAACGCAGCGATATGCGTCATGACGCCCGCCTTGTCGTCGGCGGCGCCGCGCCCGTACAGCCGATCCCCGGTCGGCGTCGAGCGCAACGTCGGCTCATACGGCGGGCTGTCCCAGTCCTCGTCGGCACCCGGCGGCTGCACGTCGTGATGCGCATAGAGCAGGACCGTCGGCATCCCGGGCTTCGCCGCGCGCGTGGCGAGCACGGCCGGACGGCCGGGCGTCGCGTCGGGATTGGTCCCGCGCTCGATCGCGACCCGGTCGAACAACTGGAGCTCCGTGAGCAGCGTCGCCACCGCATTCGCACTCGAGTCGACGTGTGCCTGGTCGAATCCGTCCCAGGACACGGAGGGGATGCGCACGAGTCGCGCGAGGTCGGCGATCGCAGCGGGCATCCCCGCCGTGACGGCCTCGGCAAGGCGCTGACGGGTGGGCTCGGATGGGAGTCGGGCCGACATGCGGGTAATCTTAAGGGGCCATGAGCGACGACCAGACTGAGACCCAGGCCCCTGCGGGGAAGGGGCGGCCGACCCCGAGCCGCAAGGCTCGCGAGGCGGAGAATCGTCGCCCGATCGTCGTCGCGGACCGCAAGGAGGCCAGGCGGGTGGCGCGGGAGCGCGACGCCGAGCACCGCGCGAAGGCGAATGCCGGCTATGCCGCTGGTGACGAGCGCTACCTCCCGCAGCGCGATCGCGGGCCGCAAAAGCGCTGGGTGCGCGACTACGTCGACGCGCGCCTCAACGTCGGCGAGTTCGTCATCCCGATCATGTTCGTCGTCATCGTGCTCATGTATGTGCCGATCCCGGCGATGCAGGAATACGTCACGTACGTCCTCTTCGGCTTCTTCGCCCTCATCATCCTCGACACGGCGATGCTCGCCCAGCGACTGCAGCGCAAGGTACAGGCGCGCTGGGGCGACCGGGCCGAGAAGGTGCGCTGGTACGCTGCGACGCGCGCCCTACAGCTACGCCTCATGCGCATGCCGAAGCCGCAGGTCAAGCGCTTCAAATTCCCCGAGGACCCGTAGGCCCTCGGCGCTGTCCCGTCAGCCGTCGTCGCGTATGGACACCGCGCCGAGCGACTCCCCCAGTCGCCGCACATACGGGTGGAACGGGTCGTCAAAGACCTCATCGACCGGGCCGATCCCGACGATGCGCCCCATCTGCATGACCGCGACCCGGTCGGTGATCCGCCGCACCTCGGCGAGATCCGCCGTGACGACGAGCGCGGCGAATGCGTGGTGTCGCTGCAACTGCGCCAGCACGTCCAAAATCTGGCCGCGGACGGTCACGTCAATGCCCGCGGTCGGGTCGTCGGCGACCAGCACCTCGGGCTCGAGCACGAGCGACCTGGCGATCGCGACGCGCTGGCGCTGCCCCTTGGAGAGCTCGTGCGGGAGCGCGTCGAGCATCGACAGCGGCAGGTGCACCGCATCGAGCAGGCTCGCGGCATGGGCCCCGGCCCGCATACGGTCGAAGCCACGGTCGATCGCGTAGATCGGTTCGATGATGTTCTCCTCGACCGTCAGCCGCGGCGCGAGGTGCTGTCCGGCCTCTTGTCGCAGGTAGCCGACGCGACCCTGGAGCCGCCGGCGACGGCGAGCGGAGATCCCCCGCAATTCCTGGCCGAGGACATTGAGGCTGCCGCCGGAGATGACGGGCGAGCGGCGGTCGCCGACGATCCCGGCCTGCACGGCGACGGCACGGGCGAGGGTTGACTTGCCAGAGCCGGTCTCTCCGACAACGGCGAGCAGCTCCCCGAGCCGCAGCTCGAGGTCGACGCCGTCGACGGCCTTGGCCCGAACGAGCTGACTGGCGGTGTGGTAGCGCAGCGACAGATCACTGGCGGACACGGCGAGCTCGGTCACGGCATTCAGGCTAGTCGCTCCGACTGGCGGCGCGCTGCCGGTCGATGTCGATGAGCTCCTGCTGCAGCTGCGTGAACCGCTCCGCATCGGCGGTCCGATCGAGCCGCTGCAGTGCGCCGAGCGCCTCGCGCTTGCGTCGCAGCAGCTCCCGGTCGACGAGGCTCGCGACAATGCCACGGACATAGCGCGGCAACGCCTCCTGGCTCGCGGGGATCGGCGCGACCGCCAGCTCTCGGAGCAGCCCGCCAAAGCCCTCCGGGAGCTCCCCCGCAATGTCCTCGAGCCAGCGCGGCGTGCCAGCGTACTCGAAGGACACCGCCGCGGCATCCCGGATCACCGCGAGACTCGGTTCGGCGAACGCCGCGCTAAGCGCTCGGCGGGCCAGGTCAGCACCGACCTCGAGCGGATACTGCAGGATCGCCATGAGCGCGTCACGCTCGAGCCGCGTGTTCGGGTCATTGCGGAGCGTCGCGAGGCTCGCGGTGGCGGCCGGCGGCGCCTCGGTCGGTGCCCCGGTGCCGTAGGTCGGCGCCCCGGGGGCGTTGGACGGCGCCCCGGGGGCGTTGGACGGCACCGATGCGGGGCGGGCCCGCACGCTGCGGACCGCGCTGAGCGTCTGGTCGGGCTCCAGGCCGGTCCACCGCGCGAGCAGTCGCGCGTACTCGACCTTGAGCGCCGGGTCCCGGATGCCGGCGACGACGGGCGCCGCGGCACGGAGCGCGGCCACCCGGCCCTCCGCCGCCTCGAGGTCGAATCCGCTGAGGATACGCCGGATCATGAATTCGAACATGGGGCGCCGGGCATCGATGAGCGCGCGGATCGCATCATCCCCGCGCGCCAGCCGCAGGTCGCAGGGATCGAGCCCGTCCGGCGCCACCGCGACGAACGTCTGTGCCGCGAACCGCTGCTCCTCGGCGAAGGCGCGGCTCGCAGCCTTCTGCCCCGCCTCGTCCGGATCGAAGGTGAAGACGACTTCCCCCGCGGCATGCAGACCGCCATCCGCGCTGTCCCCCATGATCCGCCGGACGACCTTGATGTGGTCGACGCCAAATGCCGTGCCGCAGGTCGCGACCGCGGTCGTCTCCCCCGCCAGGTGGCAGGCCATGACGTCCGTGTAGCCCTCGACGACGACGACCCGCCGCTCGCGGGCGATGTCCCGCTTAGCGAGGTCGAGCCCGTAGAGCACCTGCGATTTGCGGTAGACCGCCGTCTCCGGGGTGTTGAGGTACTTCGGTCCCTGGTCGTCGTCGAGGAGCTTGCGCGCGCCGAAGCCGACGGTCTGCCCCGTCGTGTCCCGGATCGGCCACATGAGCCGCCCGCGGAAGCGGTCATACAGCTCGCCGCGGTCGCCACGGCCGACCAGGCCGGCGCCGAGCTGCTCCTCCTCCGTGAAGCCGAGCTGCTTGAGGTGACGTCCGAGCGCACCGCCGCGCGGGGCGAAGCCGATGCCGAATCGCGCCGCCGCCGCGGGGTCGAACCCTCGCTCGCCGAGGAATCGCCGCCCCGGGGAGGCCTCCGGCGTCGCGAGCTGGGCGATGAAGAACTGCTCCGCCGCGAGATTCGCCGCCAGCAGCCGCGCCCGATTGCCTGCCTGACCGGCGGGCCCACTGCCCTCCTCGTAGTGCAGCTCAACCCCGACGCGCTGCGCGAGCCGCTCGACCGCCTCCGGGAAGGTGAGGTGGTCGATCTTCATGAGGAAGTCGATGACCCCGCCGCCCTCTCCGCAGCCGAAGCAGTGGAACGAGCCGACGCTCGGCCGGACGTTGAAGCTCGGGCTCTTCTCGTCGTGGAACGGGCACAGGCCCTTGAGCGAGCCCACCCCGGCACTGCGGAGCGTGACGTAGTCCCCGACCACGTCGGCGATATTCGTCCGGGACTTGACCTCGTCGATGTCGGAGCGACGGATCAAGCCAGCCATGGGCACATCCTAGGCCGCGGCACCCGCCCCTCAACGGGCGAGCAGCCCCCACCAGGCGTGGGCGCTCTGGTCCGTCAGGCTCGCGATCTGGTCGACGATCGCGCGTTTGCGGGCGGCGTCGCTGGGCGCATGCATCCAGTCGTCGGCGAAATCGGGGTCGAGGTGGGCCGGCGCGATCTCGAGGAGCACCTGGGCGAGCTGCAGCAGCTCCTCGCGCTGGCGGCGGTACAGCGGCTGCCGTGCGGCGCTGGCCATGACGTGGGAGCCGACGATCCCCTTGAGCACGGCGATCTCGGCACGAATCGGCGCCGGCACGACGAGGTCCGCGCCATACCGGGCGAGCTGCGCGGCCGGATACGCCTCGTGGGTCGCCATCGTCGCCGCCCCCGCGAAGCGACCGATGAGCGCGGAGGCGAGATTCTTGAGCCGACCGCGATCGGCCCGGCCGCCGTCCCACCGCTCCGGCCACGGCTCGAGGCGATCGAGCCGGTCAAAGGCGCTCGCGAGCTCGTCGAGCTCGAAGTCCGGGCCGACCCAGCTCGCCGCCCCCTCGATGAGGGCCTCGTGGTCGGCGCGGCTCGCGATCTCCCCGACCTCGATGTAGCCCTCGACGATCGCGTCCTCGAAGTCGTGGACCGAGTACGCGATGTCATCGGCGAGATCCATCACCTGCGCCTCGATGCAGAGCCGACCCGTCGGCGCACCCGTGCGCAGCCAGTCGAAGATCGCCTGGTCCTCCGCGTAATGCCCATATTTCTGTCGGCCGCTGCCGGCGTCGGTGACGCCGGCCTGCCGGGACCACGGGTACTTGGCGGTGGCGTCGAGACTCGCTCGGGTGAGGTTGAGCCCGTAAGGGGTGCCGTCGGGTCCGATCGACTTCGGCTCGAGGCGCGCGAGGACCCGGAGCGACTGGGCATTCCCCTCGAAGCCCCCGATATCCGCCGCCCAATCGTTGAGGGCACGCTCGCCGTTGTGCCCGTAGGGCGGATGGCCCAGGTCGTGGCTCAGGCAGGCCGCGTCGACGACATCCGGGTCGAGCCCGAGCGCGGTGCCGAGCTCCCGGCCGATCTGTGCGACTTCGAGTGAATGCGTCAGGCGATTCCGCGCGAAGTCGAGTCCCGCGGCGGGCGACAGCACCTGCGTCTTGGCGGCGAGGCGCCGCAGCGACCCCGAGTGGAGCACCCGCGCTCGGTCCCGCGCAAACTCGCTGCGTCGTGAGTAGTGCTCTTCGGGGAGGCGTCGCTCGATATCCGCCGGCGAATACCCGGGAGGCAGCGGCCAGTCACCCCGAGCCGCGCCGCGCTCAGCCACCACTCGTGTCGCCCTCGCCCTCGGTGAGGCCCTCACGTTCGCTCGCACTGAGCCGGCGGCTCGTGAGCCATCCCTCCGGGAGGTGCGGGCGCTTCGGCCCGCCCTGGCGGCCGCGCTCCCCCTCCGCAGCGGCGCCCGGATACGCTGCCGACCAGTCGAGCTCCGCGAGTGCGGCATCGATGTCGGCGAGCGAGTCGACGGTCGCGAGCCGTGCCCGGGTCTCGCCGCCGACGGGGTACCCCTTGAAGTACCACGCGACGTGCTTGCGCATGTCCCGGCAGGCCCGGCTCTCGTCCCCGAGGAAGTCCGCGGTCAGCTCGGCGTGGCGGCGGAACGCGCGGGCGACGAAGCCGAGATCCGGCTCGAGCTTGCCAGGGCCCCGGCCGGTGATCGCGGCCTGCAGCTCGCTGAAGAGCCACGGCTTGCCAAGCACGCCGCGGCCGACGACGACGCCATCGCAGCCGGTCTCCGCCATCATGCGCCGGGCGTCGTCGCCGTCGAAGACATCGCCGTTGCCGAGCACCGGGATCGAGGTGATCGCGGCCTTGAGCTCGGCGATCGCCGACCAGTCCGCATGCCCGGAGTAGTGCTGCGCGCAGGTGCGGGCGTGGAGGGCGACCGCCTGGACCCCGAGGTCCTCCGCGATGCGGCCGGCCTCGAGGTAGGTGAGGTGCTCGTCGTCGATGCCTTTGCGCATCTTGATCGTGACCGGCACCTCGCCCGCCGCCGCCACCGTGGCGGACAGGATCGAGGCGAAGAGGTCCGTCTTCCACGGCAGCGCCGCGCCGCCGCCCTTTCGGGTCACTTTCGGGACGGGACAGCCGAAGTTGAGGTCGATGTGGTCGACCCGATCCTCAGCGACGAGGATCCGCACGGATTCCGCGACTGTCTCGGCGTCGACGCCGTAGAGCTGGATGCTGCGCACCCGTTCCTCCGGGTGGTGCTCGATGAGCTGCATCGTCTTCGGGTTCCGCGCGATGATCGCCCGCGTCGTGATCATCTCCGTCACGTAGAGCCCGTCGCCATACTCCGCGCAGAGCCGACGGAACGGCATGTTCGTGATGCCCGCCATCGGCGCGAGCACGACCGGCGAGTCGAGCTCGATCGGCCCGATCCGCAGCCTCGGCGCGGTCAGTGTGGCGGACATGGGGCAATTCTTTCAGACGGCGCCTGGCTGCACTCCGCACCCTCACCTCACCGGGTGCCGCACGGCTGTGGCGACAATCAGCTGGCCGCGGGTGCCCCGCTCGCCACATCATTGAGCACGTTGAGGAACACCGCGGACTCCTGGGCGCCCGAGATGCCGTACTTGCCGTCGATGACGAAGAACGGCACGCCGCGGATGCCGTAGGCCGCGGCCTGCTGGATGTCCGCCTGCACGGCTGCCGCAAACTCCCCCGACTCGAGGGCCGTGCGGGCCGCGGCGCCGTCGAGGCCGACCTCCTCGGCCATGCGGACGAGCTCGTCGATCCGGCCGACGTGCTCCCCGCGCTCGAAGTACCCGGCCAGGAGGCGCTCCTTCATCTCGACCTGGCGTCCCTGCGCCTTGGCGAAATGCAGCAGCTCGTGGGCCTTCAGCGTCCGGGTCGGCTGGTTCGCGTCGTAGTCGTAGTGGAGCCCAACGGTCTCCGCGACCCCGGAGACGCGCGCGAGCATGTCACCGATCTGACTCGCCGGGAAGCCCTTCTGCTCGAGATACTCCGCGTGGGTCCCGGCGAAGTCCTCCGGGGTGTCCGGTGCGAGCTCGTAGGAGTGGTACTCGACTTCGACGTCTCCGTCGAAGTCCGCGACCGCGGACTCGAGCCGACGCTTGCCGATGTAGCACCACGGGCAGGCGATGTCGGACCAGATGTCGATCTTGATCGGAGTGCTCATGTCTCGGGCCAACTCAGGCGCGGCCGGCCGCATTCCCGAGGCATGCATCTGGGCGCTCGTGCCGCATTTCTGCGGGTATTTCCGCGGCTAGAGTTGGACCGCCATGCCGGATCCCGACTCCACCCCACCGAGTACGGGACCGCACCGCACATTTGTCGATCTCTCGCCGCTCAAGGCGAGCCCCGCATTCGCACGGCTCTGGATCGGGCAGGCCATCTCGGGCATCGGCGCCTGGATGACGATCACGGCGGTCGGACTCATCGTCTTCGACATCGCCGTGACGACGATGGACGAGCACACCGCGACCTTCATGGTGTCACTGGTCGGGGGCATCGCCCTGCTGCCGATGATCGTCGCAGGGCTCTGGGGCGGGATGATCGCCGACGCTTTCGACCGACGCACCGTCGCGATCTGGACGGCGATCGTCTCGTGGCTGTCGACCGCGGCGCTGTGCGGGCTCGCGTTCTGGGACGCGGCGCTGCTGGCGGAGGGGCAGCGCGCGGTGCTCTGGCCGTTCTACCTCGTCACCACCATCAACGCGGTCGCCACGACGATCTCCGCCTCCGCCCGCTCCGCCGCGATCCCCCGGCTGCTGCCGACCCACCTCGTGTCCCGCGCCGCCGCGCTCAACGGCCTCACCTTCGGTCTGCAGATCGCCGCGGGACCGCTCATTGCGGGCGTGCTCATCGCGGCCGTCGGATTCCCGGCCACCTTCGCGGTCGATGCCGTGTTGTTCACGGCCGGATTCATCGGCGTCGTCGGACTCCCCCGACTCCCACCGCTCGGCGCCGTGACGCGGCCCGGGCTGCGCTCCCTCGTCGAGGGCCTGCGCTTCCTCCGGCAGGCGCCGAACATCCGGCTGAGCTTCGTCGCCGACATCATCGCGATGAGCCTCGGGCGCCCACACGTCCTGTTTCCCGCGCTCGGGGCGAGCGTGCTCGGTGGCGGGGCCGTCACCGTCGGCATCCTCACCGCCGCGGTGGCCGTCGGCACCTTCCTGACGGGTGCATTCAGCGGTCCTGTCGCGCGCGTCCACCGGCACGGTCTCGCGATCGGGCGGGCGATCATCGTGTTCGGCGCGTTCACCGTGCTGTTCGGGCTTGTCATCGTGGCCGGGCTCCTCGGCTGGTGGGGCGAGGTCGGGCCGGACTTCTCCCAGGTCTCGTGGCTCGGGCTGCTGCTCGCCGCGATCGCGCTGGCGGGCACCGGTGCGAGCGACGAGGTGAGCGCGATCTTCCGCTCGACGATGCTCCTCATCGCCGCTCCCGACGAGATGCGCGGGCGGATGCAGGGCATCTTCATGGTCGTGGTCGCCGGCGGCCCTCGCCTCGGGGAGATGGTGACGGGGCTGCTCGCCGTCCTGCTCGGCCTGTGGGCCGGCCCCATCCTCGGCGGCACCGCGATCATGCTGCTCCTCTGGGTGCTGCTGCGCACCAACCCCCGCTTCCGCGCGTATGACGCCCGGAACCCCACCCCCTGAGCCCTCCCCTCCCATGCTGGAGGAATGCGGTCTCAGCTCGCGAGCTGGGCGGCCAGGTCCGACGGCTCGCGGGTCGGCAGGCGACAGACGCCGCCCGCGCAGAGGTAGGCGGCGGGGGCGCCGCCCAGGGTCGATCGCTCCGCGAACAGCTCGCACCCCTCCGCCGCGAACGCGGCAGCCTGCGCTGACGTCACGATCGCGAGGGTGCGTGTCGGGCGCGCCCACGCCCGTGCCACGGCCGCAAGTGGGCTCGCGGGATCGTCGGTGACGATGACGACCTCGGCCGGTGGTGCGGCGAGGCGGGCCGCGACGGCGAGGGTCGCGCCGTAGCCGGTGGGGCGCCCGAGGGCGGACGCGAAGCTTGGCGCGAGGAGCGCCTCGGCGCGTCCGCGGAGCCCCACCACACCGATGCCGTCGAGCCGCGCTGTCGCGTCAGCGAGGAGGGCGATGCCCGACGGACTCGCGTCATCCGAGCGATCAGCGTCGATGGCGATGCCGTGCGCGACGAGCACGGGGTCGCTGCCACCGGGCGCGCGCCCATCGGCACACGCCGCGACCAGCTCGCGCGCGAGCACCGCCCACGCCGCCTCACCGGTCGCGAGTGCGAGCCGGACGAGCCCGCCCGCGAGCCCCCCGTAGTCCTCGAGCGTCGCGACGGCGGGCGAGGTCACACCGTCGAGGCTTGCCCGCGCGAGTCGCGGCCCCTCTGGCGTCGACCTGACGTGCACATCGCGGACATACGCCGCCGCCCGGGCCGCAGCCACGACCCACTCGGGACGGTCGAACCGCACCCCGGCGTCCGCGAGCGCGCCGATGGCCAGGCCATTGAGCCCCGCCAGCACCTTCCCGTCGACGGCGGGCGGCGGTTGCGTCGCTCGCGCTGCGGCGTCGAGCGCGTAGTAGCCACCCTCGCTGCGGACGCCGTCGACGAGCGACTCCGAGTCCTGCGCCGACCCAAACGCCCCGTCGCCTCGCCGCAGCACCGTCATCAGGAACCCGGCGATCGACACCGCGGTCGCCTCGTCGCCGAGCGAGGTCGCGATATCGAGGAGCTGCGCGTTGTCGGCGAGCATGCGCTCATAGTGCGGCTCGGACCAATCACGCTGCACCGCGTACCGGTAGTACCCGCCCTCGATCGCATCCTGCAGCGCCCGCGTCGCCGCGTGGAGCCGCTCGACGAGCGCCGCCGCCGACTCGTCGCCGTGCAGCCGACGCTCGGCGAGGAATGCGAGGACCGGCACGTTCGGGAACTTCGGCGCCGTCCCGAAGCCGCCATGGACCGGGTCCTCCGTCTCGGCGATGCGTCGGACGGCGGTCGCCAGTGCGGCGCCATCCGGGAGCGCGGACGGTGCGCTCTGCGGCTGGGCGCGCAGCGCATTCGTCACTGCCTGACCGAGTGCTTCCACCTCGTCGCGACGCTGCGTCCACGCCTCGGTCGCGGCGTCGAGCACCTGACGGAACGAGGGCATGCCCCGCGCGGACTCCGGCGGGAAGTACGTCCCGGCGAAGAAGGTACGCCCCTCCGGCGTCGTCACGACGGTGAGTGGCCAGCCGAGGTGCTGCGTGAATGCGGAGGCCGCCGCGAGGAACGCCGCGTCGACCTCGGGATGCTCCTCTCGGTCCACCTTGATCGCGACGAAGCCCGCATTCATCATGGCGGCGGTCACCGGGTCAGCGAAGGACTCGCGCGCCATGACGTGGCACCAGTGGCAGGTCGCATACCCGATCGAGACAAGGACCGGGACGTCTCGCCGCCGCGCCGCCTCGAAGGCTTCGGGCCCCCATGGCCACCAGTCGACCGGGTTGTCCGCGTGCGCGCGCAGGTAGGGGCTGACGGCCGAGGCCAGTCGCGCGCCCATGGGCCCACCCTACGCCCGGGACGTCAACCTCTCGATCGAGTGCCGCTCAGCGCAAGCCGAAGCCGCGGCGCTCGATCGCCCCGCGCACCTGCGACCGCCGGCCCGGCGGCTTTGCGAAGCGCTGCTCGATGCGATCGGCCCAGCCCTGCTCCATCCCCTGCCCGGCGAAATACTCGCGCGCGACCCCGTCGTAGGTGTCGAGCTCCTCGAGGTCGGCGACGCGATACCGCTCGTGGTGCACGATGACCGATTGCGGCAGCCGAGGTTTCACGCCCGCACGATCGCTCGAGTCGGGGTGCCCGACCGCGAGGCCGAAGACGGCGAAGACCTTCGGCGGTAGGCCGAGCAGCTCCGCGACGCGATCGGGGTCGTCCCGGAGCGAACCGATGAAGCAGACACCGAGGCCGAGGGATTCGGCGACCGTCGCCGCATTCTGGGCAGCGAGGGCTGCATCGATTGATCCCGCCAACACCGCGTCAAGGAATTGCGTCCAGCTGTCCGCGTGGCCCGCGCGCTCCGCGAGTGCCGCATTCCTCGACCAGTCGACAAGCCACACGAGCGCGACCGGTGCCGTCGCCAGCGGCAGGGACGTCCCGGACACGTGCCCGAGTGCGTCGCGCAGTTGTGGGTCGCGGACGACCACGACGGAGACGGTCTGCATGTTGGAGCTCGTCGAGGCGGACGATGCCGCCGCGATCATCGCGGTGATCGCGGGGTCGGTGACCTCCTCGTCGGTGAACCGACGATGCGACCGGTGCCGGAGCATGAGGTCGAGCACCGGGGAGGCGGCGGCCTTCAGCGGGGCGGCGGGGCCGTAACGGCGGGCGAGCAGGTCGTCGGAAGTCACCACGACAGGCTAGACGAGGCCCGGGCGGCGCCGTCTCAGCTCAGCCGATCGAGCAGGTAGCGCTCAACCCCCTCGAGCGGGATGCGTTCCTGCGCCATCGTGTCGCGGTCGCGCACCGTCACCGCCTGGTCCTCGAGCGTGTCGAAGTCGACCGTGATGCAATACGGCGTGCCGATCTCGTCCTGGCGACGGTACCGCTTGCCGATCGCCTGGGTCTCGTCGTGCTCGACGTGCCACCGACGCCGCAGGCTCGCCGCCAGCTCCGTCGCGATCGGCGAGAGCTGCTCATTACGGCTGAGCGGCAGCACGGCAGCCTTGACAGGGGCAAGGCGTGGGTCGAGGGCGAGGACCGTGCGGGTGTCCGTGCCGCCCTTCGCGGTCGGCACCTCCTCTTCACGGTACGCCTCGACGAGAAACGCCATCATCGCGCGGGTGAGTCCGAACGACGGCTCGATGACATGCGGCACGTATCGCTCGCCGGTGGCCTGCTCGAAGAACGACAGATCCTTGCCGGAGTGCTCGATGTGCGTCTTGAGGTCGTAATCGGTGCGATTCGCGATGCCCATGAGCTCGCCCCAGCCGTCACCGCCGACGAAGCCGAAGTCGTACTCGATGTCGATCGTGCCGGCGGAGTAGTGGGCGCGGTCCTCAGCGGGCACATCGAAGCGGCGCAGGTGCGCCGGGTCGATGCCGAGATCGACGAACCAGTCCCAACTGGCCTCGACCCAGGTCGTGAAGTGGGCATCCGCCTCGGCCGGCGGCGTGAAGTACTCGATCTCCATCTGCTCGAACTCGCGGGTGCGGAAGATGAAGTTGCCGGGTGTGATCTCGTTGCGGAAGGCCTTGCCGATCTGACCGATGCCGAACGGGGGCTTGCGACGCGACGCGGTCACCACATTCGCGAAGTTGACGAAGATGCCCTGCGCCGTCTCGGGCCGGAGATAGTGCAGCCCTTCCTCGTCGTCGACGGGGCCGAGGTAGGTCTTCATGAGGCCGGAGAAGGAGCGTGGCTCGGTCCAGTTGCCGCGCTGACCCGTGTCGGGGTCCGGTACCTCGTCCCAGCTCGCAGGCTCCCGGCCATGCTTCGCGACGAATGCCTCCCACAGGTGATCGGCGCGGTAGCGGCGGTGCGTCACCGTCGACTCGACAAGCGGGTCGGTGAACGTCTCGACGTGCCCGGAGGCGACCCAGACATCGCGCGGCAGGATGATGGACGAGTCGAGGCCGACCATGTCGGCGCGGCCGCGCACGAAGGTCTGCCACCACTCGCGCTTGATGTTCTCCTTCAGCTCGACGCCGAGCGGACCGTAGTCCCACGCGGAGCGGGTGCCGCCGTAGATCTCCCCGGACTGAAAGACGAATCCACGGCGCTTGGCGAGGGCGATGACAGCGTCGAGGGGGCTGAGCGGCATTACTCGATCCTACCGGCGGCGGCTCAGGTCTCCGGCGCGTCGACGGCACCGCCGAAGCGGCGGTCGCGGCCCACGTACTCCTGGATCGCTGCCCAGAGGTGGCGGCGCCGGTAGTCGGGCCACAGCACGTCCTGGAAGACGAGCTCGGCGTAGGAGGCCTGCCAGAGGAGGAAGTTCGACGTGCGCTGCTCGCCGCTCGAGCGCACGAAGAGGTCGACGTCGCGCATCGCGGGCTGGTAGAGGTGCCGACGCAGACTCCGCTCCGTGATCGAGCCGGGGCGGAGGCGACCTGCGGCGACCTCGCGAGCCATCGCATTCATCGCGTCGAGGAGCTCGTTCCGACCGCCGTAGTTGACGCACATGTTGAGCACGAGACCGGTGCGATCGGCGCTCATCCGCTCCGCGAGTTCGAGGTCCTTGATGACGCTGCGCCACAGGCGTGGTCGGCGACCGGCCCAGCGGATCTGCACGTTCCACTCGATGAGCTGGTCGCGGCGGCGGTGCAGCACGTCACGGTTGAAGCCCATGAGGAAGCGCACCTCGTCGGGCGAGCGCGCCCAATTCTCGGTGGAGAATGCGTAGACACTGAGCTCGGCGACGCCCGCCTGGATCGCGCCTGCGACGACGTCGAGGAGGGAGGCTTCCCCCGCGCGATGGCCCTCGATCCGTGGCAGGCCCTGCCGGTTCGCCCAGCGGCCGTTGCCGTCCATGACGATCGCGACATGCCGCGGGACGGCGCCCGGCGGCAACGCCGGAGGCTGCTCGCCGGTCCAGTCGACCGGTCTGAACGGCTCGCGCTCCGCCTTCACCACGGCTCAAGTATCCCCGCCGGCTCAGATCGCGACGAAATCTTGTGCGACGCGGTCGATGACGTCGGCGCCGAGTTCGGCCTCCGCCGCGAACTCGGGCCACGACCCGATCGCGGCCGTGACGTCCGCGATGGCCGTCCGGGCACCCGGCACCTGGAAGTCGTCGGCGACCTGCAGGAGATCGGCCCGCGTGATGCCGTCGAAGCGCCCGTTGACCGCCATGAGGTGTCGGCTCGTCCACGGGCTCGCGGGGTTGTGTGCGTGTGTGACGTCGAAGGCGGGTGAGAGCCGCCAGCCCGCCGTCTCGTCATAGAGGAATGCGTGATTCTTGCTGTGATCGTCGCAGTTGGCCGCCGCGACGTTGAAGGCCATCCGCCGGAAGGCCTGATTCCGCGTTTCGGCGCCAAGCCCGAGGCCGTCGATGCGGACGAAGAGCTGGGCGTAGTCGTTGACCCCGATGAGGTTGAAGTCGACGCCGTCGATGCCGCACAGGCTCTGCAGGTGGAGGCGCTCGCCCGCGGGTCCGCGGTCGAAGCGCCGGGTCATGAAGTGGGCGCGGCCGTGCTCGACAAGCAGGCGCGTCTCGGCCATCTCGATACCGGCGGCACGCGCCATCTGTGAGTAGGCGTACTCGATGCGGCCGTACTGCGCACCGGTGCCGAGCTCCGCGTCCGAGCCGACGCCGTCGAACTTGAGGAGCCACGGCTCGAGGTCGCCGCCTGCCTCGGTGTGCCCGCTACGCACCTCCCCCGTGACGCGGTCGACGTGCACGATCGCCTTCGCTCGCGCCCCGCCCGCGCTCGTGCCGACGAGCAGGATTCGGTGGAGCGTCTGCGCACTCGCGTCCTCGTCGCGAAAGGATCCCGTGATCGCAGCGCGAGCCGCCAGGATGAGCTCGCCGAGGTCGAGCGCCGTCGGCGTGGGGGCATGCGGCGCCCGGTCCGGGACGTATTCGAGCGCGCCCATCCCTCGCGAGCCGAGATACGCGAGCCGGTCGAGCGCCGTGATCCGCTCGGGAGCGATGCCCTGCTCCGCGAGCCAGCGGTTGACGATCGCGTTGCCGAAGCGGTCCGGCAGCGAATCGGCGATCATCGGCGGCAGCCCCTGGAAGGTCTCCTCGCTGAGCCCGGGGAAGGTGTACGGCTGGCGCCGCAGCGGCATGAGCGAGGGGGCGAGCTCGATGCCGCCCCGCACCCAGGCGTCGGCGTACTGGAACGCGTAGGTACCGCGGCCGCCCGGCGCCAGGGCCCCGACGGTCCGGCCCCAGGCGCGGACCTCGACGAGGTCGACCGGCTGGTAGGGCATCAGCGCCGCCGCACTCGCTGTGGGGTGCTCCGCCCACGCTCAGCGCGCAGCAGGTCCATCGGGGTCGGCCCGTCACCGACCGGGTCGAGCTCCTCGAGCCAGTCCTCCCGGTCGAGCGCCCGCACGACGCGGATGAGCGTCTTGAGGCTGCTCCCCCGCCCGGCCTCGAGTGCCTTCACGGCGCTCAGGCTCGCGTTCGAGGCGCCCGCAAGCGCCGCCTGATCGAGGCCCGCGGCGATGCGCAGTGCCCTGATCTGCCGACCGAGGTCGGCCTCCCAGTCCTCAACACGTTTCATAACAGTTGGAATTCTAGCCGTTAGCGATGATTCTCGCCATAATAGTTGCTTTTCAGTCCGATAGGAATGCAATTTCACGCCCGTCGATCCACATGCGGCAGCGCCCGCAGCCCCCGCTCGAGCGTGAACTGCGTGTACGCCGCGACGATCCCGCTCGCCCGGTCCCGGGCCCGCTCCCCCGCCGCATCCGCGATGCGCCAGTCCCCCTGCAGCAGCGCCTGCAGCAGCGCGAGCGTCTCGGGATCCAGTCGCGGCACACCAGGCGGCGCGACCTCATCAGCGACGACACCGCCGGCCTGGACGACGAACGCGGAGTGCGGGCCCGGCGCGCCGGTCATCGCGCAGACATCAAAACTCGGTGCCCAGCCCGCGATGGCGAGTGCTCGGAGCAGGTAGGAGTCGAGGGTCGTGCCCGACGCGTGCTCGCCCGCGGCGAGCGAACGCAGCGCCCCGGCGAGCAACTGGAACTGCCCAGTCGACCCGTCCTCCTCGGTGAGCCGATCCGCGGCCTCGAGCATCGCGGAGCCCGCGGTGTACTTGGCGTAGTCCTCGGAGATCGCAGCACCATACGCCCCGAGGGTGACAACTTGCGTGACGGTGTCGAGCGAGCGACCCTCGTAGCACTGCAGGTCGACGAGCATGAACGGCTCAAGGCGCGCGCCGAATCGTGACGACGGCTTCCGCACGCCTTTCGCGACCGCCCGGATCCGTCCGTGTCGACGGCCGAGCAGCGTCACGATGCGGTCAGCTTCGCCCAGCTTGTGGGTGCGCAGCACGATCGCATCGTCACGGTAGGTCGGCACCCGTCCAGTATCGGCCGCGAGGGGTGGACAATGGCCGCATGGCTCCTGGCGATTCCACCATCCTCGTCACGGGCGGCACCGGACAGCTCGGCGCGCCGACCGTACGACGCCTTCGCGAGGCGGGACACCGCGTGCGGGTTATGTCCCGGCGTGCGGATGGCACCGATCCGGACCTCGTCCGCGGCGACCTCGGCACCGGCGTAGGCGTCGCCGCGGCACTCGAGGGCGTGCGCACCGTCGTGCACCTGGTCCAGGGCGGCCTCAAGGAGGACGAGGTGACGAAGCGGCTCGCCCTCGCGGCGAAGGCCGCGGGCGTGGCCCACCTCGTCTACATCTCGATCGTCGGCATCGAGCGCAATCAAGCGCTCGCGTACTACGCCGCGAAGCTCCGCAGCGAGCAGGCGATCGCGGCATCCGGGGTGCCGCACACGATCCTCCGTGCGACCCAGTTCCACAGTTTCGTCGCGCGGATCGTGCGCGGACAGACCCGCTGGCCCGTCGCATTCCTCCCTCGGCTCGTCTTCCAACCGATCGCGATCGAGGAGGTGGTGACGCGGCTCGTCGAGCTCGTCGGCAGTGTGCCGCAAGGCATGGCCGCGGACATCGCCGGTCCCGAGCAGCTCACGCTCGAGCGCATCGCCCACCTCTGGTACCAGGCGCACGGTCGCGAGAAGCGAGTACTGCCGCTGCCGGCGCCGGGTGCCGCGATGCGCAACTACGCTCGCGGCACCCAGCTCGGCACGCTGCCAGGCTACGGCCGGATCACCTTCGCCGAGTACGCAGCAGCCGAGGCGGCCGCCGCTCAGGCCGAGACGAGCTGATCGGCCGTCGCCGCCGCCCGGATTGCCCGGTTCACCGAGCTGACCACGGCCTTGAGTGACGCGGTCGAGATGTCCGTGTCGATGCCGACGCCCCAGAGCCGCTGCCCGTTGACATTGAGCTCGACGTAGGCCGCGGCCTTCGCGTCGCCACCCGAGGACATGGTGTGCTCGACGTAGTCGTAGAGCTCGATGTCGTAGCCCTGTTGGCTAAGGATCGAGAGGAATGCGGCGATCGGCCCGTTCCCGATGCCCGCGACGTCCTCGACGTCGTCGCCGACGCGCAGCCGCGCTTCGAGCGAGACGGTCCCGGTCATCTCCGAGGCCGTGCGGGTGGAGAGGATCTCGTAGCGCCCCCACTTGTCGTCGGCGTGCGCGGCCGGCAGGTACTCATCGAGGAAGACGCGCCACAGCTCATCGCTCGTCACCTCGCCGCCCTCCGTGTCGGTGCGCGACTGGACGACCTGGGAGAACTCGATCTGCAGGCGCCGCGGCAGGTCGAGCGAGTGGTCGGCCTTCATGAGGTAGGCGACGCCGCCCTTGCCGGACTGCGAATTGACCCGCACGACCGCCTCGTAGCCGCGACCGATGTCCTTCGGGTCGACGGGGAGGTACGGGACGGCCCATTCGATCTCGTCGACGCTCGTGCCCTCGCCGGCGGCACGGACCGCCATGGCCTCGAAGCCCTTCTTGATCGCGTCCTGGTGCGAGCCGCTGAATGCGGTGTACACGAGGTCGCCCGCCCACGGCGAGCGCTCGTGGACCTTGATCTGGTTGCAGTACTCGGCAGTGCGCCGGATGCGGTCGATGTCGGAGAGGTCGAGCTGCGGGTCGATGCCCTGCGTGAAGAGGTTCATCGCGAGTGCGACGGTGTCGACGTTGCCGGTGCGCTCGCCGTTGCCAAAGAGGCAGCCCTCGATGCGGTCCGCCCCAGCCAGGTAGCCGAGCTCGGCCGCGGCGATTGCGGTGCCGCGGTCGTTGTGCGGGTGGAGCGAGAGGATGACGTTGTCCCGATTGTCGAGGTGGCGGTGCATCCACTCGATGGAGTCGGCGTACACGTTCGGCGTCGCCATCTCGACGGTCGCCGGCAGGTTGAGAATGAGCTTGCGTTCGGCGCTCGGGACGAAGACCTCCATGACCCGGTTGCACACCTCGACCGCGAATTCGAGCTCCGTGCCGGTGTACGACTCGGGTGAGTACTCGTAGAAGATCGCGGTGTCAGGAATGCGGGACTCGGCTTCGACGCACCACCGGGCGCCCTGCAGCGCGATATCGATGACGCCCTGCCGGTCGGTCTTGAACACGACGTCGCGTTGCAGGGTCGAGGTCGAGTTGTAGAGATGGACGATCGCCCGCTTCGCACCGCGGAGGGATTCGTAGGTGCGGTCGATGAGCTCTTTGCGTGCTTGGACGAGCACCTGGATGGTCACGTCGTCCGGGATCGCGCCCTCCTCGATGAGCGAGCGGACGAAGTCGTAGTCGGTCTGTGAGGCGCTCGGGAAGCCGACCTCGATCTCCTTGAAGCCCATCTGGACGAGGAGGTCGAACATGATGCGCTTGCGCTCGGGCGACATCGGGTCGATGAGGGCTTGGTTGCCATCGCGGAGGTCGACGGCGCACCAGCGCGGCGCGGCCGTGATGTGCCGGTCCGGCCAGGTGCGGTCGGGCAGTGAGACGGTGAACTGCTCGTGATACGGCCGGTAGCGGTGCGTCGGCATCGATGACGGCTGCTGGTGGTTCTGCATGGTTCCTGCTCCTTGGGTGTCTGCGGGGTTTCAGCCCAGCCGGAGACTCCGCGACGGGTCAGGCTGAATCAGAGCCCGTCGCGGCGACCAAGGAGGAGCAGGCCGAAACGCATGGAGCAAGGCTAGCACTTCTTCGATTCGTGCCTTTACCAAAGTTTTTCCCCAGTCCACTTGTCCATTACTCGACTAATGGACTAGTGTGCTCATCGTGTTCAACAGTGACAGCCCGGTCTTCCAGCAGTTGGCGGCGCGCATCGCCGACGACGTGGTGGCCGGGGTCTACCCCGAGGAGACCGCGGTCCCCTCAGCGACCGACTTCGCGACCTTCTTCCAGATGAACCCGGCGACCGTGAGCAAGGGTGTCAACCTGCTCGTCGACCTCGGTGTGCTCTACAAGCGCCGCGGCATCGGCATCTTCGTGGCCACCGGGGCTCGGGAGATTCTGCTGCAGCGGCGGCGCGACGCATTCGACGAGCAGTACCTGCGCCCGCTGCTGCGCGAGGCCCGGACGATCGGGATTCCGCGGAGCGAGCTCCACACCATGATCGACGAACGAGACGAGGACTGACCATGACCGACGCGATCCAGCTCGCGGGCGTGACCCGCCGCTTTCGCGGCGCCACCGCCCTGGACGAGGTGAGCCTGACGATCCCCACGGGATCGATCTGCGGCCTCCTCGGACGAAACGGCGCGGGCAAGACCACGCTGATGTCGATCATCTCCGGGCAGGACCGGGCCGATACGGGCACCGTCCGCGTCCTCGGCGAGGAGCCCTTCGAGTGCGAGCGGGTGCTCTCGCAGCTGAGCTTCGTCCGGGACAACCAGCGCTACCCGGACGGCTACCGGCTCCGACACGTGCTGCGCATCGCCCCCGATTTCGCGCCGCACTGGAGTGGCGATCTCGCGACCGAGCTCGTCGAGTCGCTGCGGATCCCGGCGACCACGCCGATCAAGAAGCTCTCCCGCGGCCAGCTGTCCGCGGTCGCGATCGTGCTCGGCCTCGCCTCGCGCGCGCCCATCACGCTGCTCGACGAGCCGTACCTCGGACTCGATGTCACCGCTCGCGCGCTCTTCCACCGGGTGCTGCTGCGCGATATCACCGAGCACCCGCGCACCATCCTGCTCTCGACGCACCTCATCGAGGAGTCCGAGGCCCTCTTCGACCGGGTCGTCATCCTCGAGCGGGGCCGCGTGCAGGTCGACAGCGCCGCCGAGGAGCTGGCCGAGCTGGCCGTCACCATCACTGGCACGACGAGCGCGGTGACCACCCTCACCGACGGACATCGGGTGCTCACCCGCCACACCACCGGCGGACTGTCGACCGCCACAATCGGGGGCCAGCTCGACGCGGCCGCCCGCGACGAGGCCGAGCGCCTCGGCGCCCGCCTCGCGCCGGCGTCCCTGCAAGACCTCGTGGTCGCCTACGGCGACAGCGAGCACACCGACTCGATCCTGGAACAGGAGGCGCAGCGATGAATGCTGTGATCGCCACCGTCAAATTGCACACGAACCATCGCGAGCAGGCCTTCGCGGTCCCCGCCTATATCATCGGGACCGTCGCGGTGGTCTCGGTGCTCATCTCGCTCGTCTTCTGGCGCTCGGGCAGTCAGCCCGGCACTGAGGGCTGGATCCAGGGCTCCCAGTCCAACCCGGGGATCGCCTATGCGCTTGTCGGCTTCCTCGTCTATACCGGGGTTGCGGCCATGTCGACCACCTTCCCATTCGCGCTGAGCCTGGGGACCTCGCGCCGCGCATTCGTCACCGGGACGCTGCTCTGGCAGGCGCTGACGGCCGCGTACATCGCGCTCATCCTCGTCGTACTGCTCGGGATCGAGGTCGCCACGGACCACTGGTTCGCGGGCTTCTACATCTTCGACATCTATCTGCTCGGCGCGGGCGACCCGTGGCGGCTCGTGAGCATCGTGTTCCTCGGCGTCTTCAGTGCGCTGAGCATCGGCGGGGTGTTCGCGGCGTCGTGGACCCGATTCGGGGCCCGCGGCCCGCAGCTCATCGCGGTCGGCCTCGCCGTCGTGCTGCTGGTCGGGCTGCTCCTGGCACTGCCGAGCCTGCCGGCACTGGCCGAGGCGTTCCGCCTCTGGTGGCTCGCGATCCTCGCCGTCGGGGTCATCGCCCTCGCCTCAGTGGGGTCGTGGCTGCTGCTGCGGCGAGCCATCGTCCGCTGAGCACCGTCCTGGCGCCCGGGTGGCGGCTACCGCGCGTACGGCGGGGAGCTGAGCCCGGGCGTCAGTGCTGCCGCGGGGTCCGCGCCGAGCGCGACGATCCGGTTGTCACCGTCGACGTGCACGACCCTCGGCTCGTACGTGAGCAACTCCGCGTCATCGAGCATCGCATACGCCATGATGATGACCTTGTCCCCGGTGTGGACCAGGTGGGCCGCGGCGCCATTGATGCCGATGACCCCGCTGCCGGGCTCCCCCGCGATGACGTACGTCTCAAGCCGTGCGCCATTATCGATGTCGACGACCGCGACCTTCTCGCCGGGCAGGATGCCGGAGGCGTCAAGCAGCAGCGAGTCGATCGTGATCGAGCCGACATAGTGCAGATCGGCATGGCTCACGGTCGCGCGGTGGATCTTCCCGTGCATCATCGTGCGCAGCATGCGGCTCCTGACTGTCTTGCGAACGCGACACTCGATTGAACCAGATTCCGCTGTGCCTGATTCCCACCGAGTGCGAATAGCGGGGCATTCACCCAGTGGCGGGTCTACGGCGCCTGAAGCCCGCCACTGCGTGAACGACCCGCCATCCGGAGCATGGCCGGGCCGAAGCGTACCCTCAGAAGCCGAGGCGCCCGAGCTGCTTCGGGTCCCGCTGCCACTCCTTCGCGACCTTGACGTGGAGCGAGAGGAAGACCTTCGTACCGAGGAGCTGCTGGATCGCCGGGCGGGCGCGCGAGCCGATCTCGCGGAGGCGGCTGCCGCCCTTGCCGATGATGATGCCCTTCTGGCTATCGCGCTCGACCCAGACGTCCGCATAGACGTCGGTGATGCCGGTATCCTCCCGCCCCACCATCTCGACGATCGTCACCGCGAGGGAGTGTGGGAGCTCGTCCTCGACCCCCTCGAGCGCTGCCTCCCGGATGAGCTCAGCGATGCGCGCCTCGTCGCTCTCCTCCGTCAGCGTCTCCTGCGAGTAGAGCGGCGGCGATTCGGGCAGCAGGGCGATGAGCTCGTCGCGCACGACGTCGAGCTGCTCCTGGGTCAGCGCGGACACGGGGATGATCTCGGCCCAGTCGGCGAGCTCGGCGACGGCCAGGAGCGCCTCGGCGACCCGGGCCTTCGGCACCTTGTCGATCTTCGTGACGATCGCGACGAGCTTGGCGCGCGGATAGTTCGCGAGCTCCGCGACGATGTAGCGGTCGCCCGGCCCGATCTTCTCATCCGCCGGGACGCAGAATGCGATGACGTCGACATCCGTGAGCGTCGCCTGCACGAGGTCGTTGAGCCGCTCCCCGAGCAGCGTCCGCGGCCGGTGCAGGCCGGGCGTGTCGACGATCACGAGTTGGCCGTGCGGCACCGTCACGACACCGCGGATCGCTCGCCGCGTCGTCTGCGGCTTCGATGACGTGATCGCCACCTTCTCGCCGACCAGCGCATTCATGAGCGTCGACTTGCCGACGTTCGGGCGGCCGACGAAACTGACGAACCCGCTGCGGTGCGTCATCGCCGCTCCTCGGGCGGGAAGGCCGCCTCGGCCGCCACAAGCGCCTCGTCCCGCTCGACGAGCACGGTCTTGAGTCGCTTGCCCTCGACCCGCTCGGCGGTGAGGACGAGCCCGCTCACGGACGCCTGCGCGCCCGGGATCGGCACGCGACCGAGGGCCTTTGCGAGCAGTCCGCCGATGGAGTCGACCTCGTCGTCCTCGAGCTCGAGCCCGAAGTGCTCACCGAGGTCCTCGATGTTGTATCGCGCGGCGACCCGCACCCGACCGTCGGGCAGCTCGACGAGCTCTGGGGCGTCGCGGTCGTGCTCGTCCGAGATCTCCCCGACAAGTTCTTCGATGAGGTCCTCCATCGTGACGAGGCCGGCGATCCCGCCGTACTCGTCGACGACGAGCGCGAGGTGGAATCGCTCCCGCTGCATCTGCCGCAGCAGCTCATCGGCCTTCTGCGATTCCGGGACGAATGCGGCGGGCCGCGCGAGCTCGAGTGCGGTGCGCTGCTCGACCCGCAGGATGTCCCGCAGGTGGAGCACACCGAGGATGTCATCGGAGTCCTCCCCGACCACGGGCATCCGGGACACGCCGCTGGCGATGAAGCGATCAGCGGCCGCCTCGACGTCCGCCTCACCCTCGATCGTGATCATGTCCGTGCGGGGCACCATGACTTCGCGGACGACAGTCTCACCGAATTCGAAGACCGAGTGGATGAGCTCCTGCGTCTCGTCCTCGAGGACCTCCTGCTCGGCCGCCTCGTCGACGACCGACACAAGCTGGACGCCCTGCTCGCGTGAGCCCATGCGGAGCGTGGCACCGAGGCGGAGCAGGAGGCGGCCGATCGGGTCGGTGATCCGCTGCCAGCCTCGTGGATCGGACACCGCTAGCGCTTTCGCTCGGCGAGGGCGAAACCGACGAGCAGGTCGCGCTGCAGGTCGAACATCTCGCGCTCCTCCTCGGGCTCGCCGTGGTCGAAGCCAAGCAGGTGCAGGAGCCCGTGGCACACGAGCAGCAGGATCTCGTCGGCCGGGCTGTGGCCGGCTGTCTCCGCCTGGGCGTGCGCGACCTGCGGACACACGACGATGTCGCCGAGGAGCCCGGCGGGGGTCGGCTCGTCCTCGGTGCCGGGACGCAGCTCGTCCATGGGGAAGCTGAGCACGTCGGTCGGCCCCGGCTCATCCATCCACTGCACGTGAAGGGCCTCCATGGCGCCCTCGTCGACGAAGACGACCGCGACCTCCGCCTCGGGGTGGACGTGGAGCTCATCGAGGACATGCCCGATGAGCCGCTGCACGGCAGCCTCGGCGACGGGCACACCGGACTCGTTGTTGATCTCGACGGTCATGCGCGTCCTCCGGAGTGGCGTTTCGCCTGCTGCTTCGCATCGTAGGCGGTGTAGGCGTCGACGATACGGCCGACGAGGGAGTGCCGGACGACGTCTTCGGAGCCGAGTCGGGCGAAGGCAATGTCATCGATGTCGTCAAGGATCTCGGTCACGAGCCGGAGCCCACTCGCCCCCGCCGGCAGGTCGACCTGCGTGATGTCCCCGGTGACGACCATCTTCGAGCCGAAGCCGAGGCGGGTGAGGAACATCTTCATCTGCTCGGGTGAGGTGTTCTGCGCCTCGTCGAGGATGACGAACGAGTTGTTGAGGGTGCGGCCGCGCATATAAGCGAGCGGCGCGACCTCGACGACCCCGGTCGCCAGCAGCTTCGGCACGACCTCCGGGTCGAGCATCTCGTTCAGCGCGTCGTAGAGGGGTCTGAGGTAGGGGTCGATCTTGTCAGTGAGGGTGCCCGGGAGGAAGCCGAGCCGCTCCCCCGCCTCGATGGCCGGCCGACTGAGGATGAGCCGATCGACCTCCTTGCGCTGCAGCGCCTGCACCGCTTTCGCCATCGCGAGGTAGGTCTTGCCGGTGCCGGCCGGGCCGATGCCGAAGACGACGGTGTGCTGATCGATCGCCTCGACGTAGGCGCGCTGCCCCGGTGTCTTCGCCCGGATCGTGCGACCGCGACTCGTGAGGATCGCCTCGCCGAGCGCCAGTGACGGCGTGCCCCCCTCCTCGAGGACGCGCTTGCTCGTCGTGACGCCGAGCTCGTCGAGCTCGATGCCGTCACGCACCATCGAGATGAGCTCCTGCACGAGCGCCCGGGCGAGCGCGACATCGCCGGCCTCACCGGCGAGCCGCACCAGATTGCCCCGCACCGAGACGCGCACGGCGGGTACCTGCCGCTCGATCGCGCGCAGCAGTCGGTCCTGCGGGCCGAGCAGTCGCACCATCGCGACGCCATCGACCTCGATCTCGGTCGAGGCCTCCGACAGTCCCGGGGACTCAGAACTCGCCAAGCGTGTCCTCATTCAGCGTCGAGCCGTCGGCGGTGCCGAGCACGTGGGCGTGCACGTGGAAGACGGACTGGCCGGCCCGGGCGCCCGTGTTGAAGACGAGTCGGAACTCGCCCCCGGTGTGCTCGGCCGCGAGCGACTTCGCGACCGCGACGACATGCGCCAGGAGCACGGGGTCGGCTGCCGCGAGATCGACGACATTGACGTACTCCGCGGCCTTCGGCACGACGAGCAGGTGCACGGGTGCCCGCGGCGCGATGTCGCGGAGCGCGATGACCCGCTCGTCCTCGTAGAGGATGTCCGCGGGGAGCTCCCGGGCGATGATCCGTTCGAAAATGCTCGGCATGGCTCCAGTCTAGGGATGGCCCTCGTCGTCGTCCTCGGCGATGTTCTGATAGGCGGCGAAGAGCAGCGACTCTTCCGGCCCCTCGATCGTCACCGGTCGGCCGACCTCATCGAGCCCGATGAAGCGCAGCATCGCCCCCCGCGCCTTCTTGTCGCGCCGCATGATGCCGAGCAGGTGTGCCCAGCGGTCCCCCGGATAGGTGGTCGGCAGACCGAGGGATCCGAGAATGCGGCGGTGGCGCTCGACGGCGTCGTCGGAGAGGCCGCGGGTCATGCGGGACAGTTCCGCGGCGAAGACCATGCCGATCGACACCGCCGCCCCGTGCCGCCACAGGTAGCGCTCCGTGTGCTCGATCGCGTGACCGAGGGTGTGGCCGTAATTGAGGATCTCCCGCAAGCCCTGCTCGGTGAAGTCCTCACCGACCACCCGGGCCTTCACCGCGATCGCGCGCTCGACGCATTCGCGAAATACGGCGGTCGTGGGGTCGGTCGCGCGCGCCGTGTCCGTCTCGATGAGCTCGAGGATGCGGGGGTCCTGGATGAAGCCGCACTTGACGATCTCGGCATACCCGGTGAGCAGCTCGTTCCGCGGCAGCGTGCTGAGCAGGTCGAGGTCGCAGAGCACGGCGCGGGGCGCCCAGAACGCGCCGACCAGGTTCTTGCCCTCCGCCGTGTTGATGCCGGTCTTGCCGCCGATCGCCGCGTCGACCATGCCGAGGACGCTCGTCGGTACCTGCACGACCGCGATACCGCGCAGCCAGGTCGCCGCGACGAAGCCCGCGAGGTCCGTCGCCGCCCCACCCCCGAGACCGATGATCGCGTCGGTGCGCGTGAAGTCGGATTTGCCGAGGACCTCCCAGCAGAATGCGGCGACCTCGACCCGCTTGGCCGGCTCGGCATCCGGGATCTCCGCGAGCAGCACCTCGATGCTCGTCGCCGCCGCCAGCGACGCGCGCATCGCCTCCGCGACGGGGCCGAGCGTCGGCGGGTGGATGATGAGCGCCTTCGCGACCTCCGGCCCGAGTGCCGCCGGCAGGCGCCCGAACAAGCCACGCCCGACGAGCACCTGGTACGGCCGCTCCCCCGCGACCTCGATGACGGTCGGCTCGGCCTTCATCGACTCCGCAGCCATGCGAGCACCTCCTCGGCGACGAGATCGAACGGTCGATGCGAGGTGTCGATCGTCGTCGTCGCGACCTCGTCGTAGATGGGTTGCCGCTCGGCGACGAGGCGCTGCCACGCCTCGGGGCCGCCGTCCCGCAGCAGTGGGCGCTTCTGGATCGCCTCGGGGCCGGCCTCGGCGAGCCGCTCGAGGATCCCCGACTCCGAGACCGTGAGCTGGACGACCGGGTGGCCCTTGAGTGCCTCCCGCGTCCGCGCATCGAGCACCGCGCCGCCACCGAGCGACACGACGGCGTCCTGCTCAAGCGCCTCGGCGACCGCCTCCCGCTCGAGCTCCCGGAATCGCGCCTCCCCCTGCGTCGCGAAGATCTCCGTCACCGGGCCGTGGGCTGCGGCGATGACCTTGTCGGTGTCGATGTGCGGCACGCCGAGGGCGCGGGCGACCCGTTTGCCCGTTTTCGTCTTCCCCGCGCCCGGGGCGCCGATGAGCACGACGATCGCGCCCACCGCTCAGTCGCCGATCGTGCGGAGCGCGTCCGGGATCGCCGCGAGGTAGGCATCCAGGTTGCGCTTCGTCTCGCCGACCGAGTCGCCGCCGCATTTCTCGAGCACCGCATTCGCCAGCACGAGCGCGACCATCGCCTCCGCGACGACGCCCGCCGCCGGGACGGCGCAGACATCGGAGCGCTGGTGGTGGGCCTCGGCGGCGTCGCCGCTGGCGACATCGACGGTCCGCAGCGCTCGCGGCACGGTCGAGATGGGCTTCATCGCAGCGCGTACCCGCAGCACGGTCCCGGTCGACATACCGCCCTCAGTGCCGCCGGCGCGATCCGTGACGCGCTCGATGCCGTCTACGGCACGCACCATCTCGTCATGCGCGGCCGAGCCGGGCCGCCGCGACGTCTCGAAGCCGTCACCGATCTCGACACCCTTGATCGCCTGGATCCCCATGATCGCCGCGGCGAGCTGCGCATCGAGTCGGCGGTCCCAGTGGGTGTAGGACCCGATCCCCGGCGGGAGACCGTAGGCGAGCACCTCGACGACACCGCCGAGTGTGTCGGCCTCGCCGTGTGCCCGGTCGATGCGCTCGACCATCGCGGCCGAGGTCGTCGGGTCGGTGCAGCGCAGCGGGTCAGCGTCGAGGCGTGCGACGTCCTCCGGGCGGGGGTAGGCGTAATCATCCGGGACACGGACCGTCTCGATCGCGAGCGTGTGGCTGACGAGACGAATCCCGAGCTCGCCGAGGAATGCGCGGGCCACCGCCCCGAGCGCGACCCGGGCGGCGGTCTCCCGCGCGGACGCGCGCTCGAGCACGTTCCGCGCCTCCGGGAAGTCGTACTTCTGCATGCCGATCAGGTCGGCGTGGCCGGGTCGTGGCCGCGTCAGCGGTGCGCCGCGGCCCTTCGGCAGCGTCGTCGGGTCGACCGGTGTCGCGCTCATGACGTCGACCCAGCGCGGCCACTCCGTGTTGCCGATGCGCAGCGCGACGGGCGATCCCATCGTGCGGCCGAAGCGGATGCCCCCAGAGATGGTGAGCTCGTCCTGCTCGAAGGTCTGCCGCGCCCCGCGCCCGTAGCCGAGGGTGCGTCGCTTGAGGTCTGCCTGGATGTCCTCCGGCAGCACCGGGACACCCGCCGGCAGCCCCTCGAGGACGGCGATCAGCTCGGGTCCGTGCGATTCTCCCGCGGTCAGCCAGCGCAGCATGCCTCAATCCTCCCATGCGGGCGAGGCCGGCCGGTGCCGCTCGAGCAGCCGTCGGATGGCCTTCGTCACCTCGATCACCGCGGGGAGGGTGAGCCCGAGCAGGGCACAGGCCAACCACTGCTCGGGGGTGAGCCGCACCGTGCCGAGCAACTCGTGAAGGGCGCTCAGCTCGGTCGACAGCAGCAGGACGACTAGCGGCGCGACGGCCCAGAGCAGCGGCGGCCAGAACGGTGCGCGCCACCCTGCCTCCGTCGTACGGCGCCACGACAGACCCGCCAGCGTCATGCCGATCGCGAGGGTCGCGAACACCATGGTCGCGGCCGTCGATCCGCCTTCCGCGCTTGGCTCGTCCGGGGCGAGGCGGAGCGCCACCAGCCCGGCGCCGAAGAGCACCGCACCCCAGAGGCCCCAGCGAGCCAGCGCCGCCGGCGAGGCGAGCGGCCTCCGGATGTCGCGCGGTCGTCGGGACATGAGGTCGGCGGCCGGTCGGTCGTTGACGATCATGATGACCGGCAGGGTCGCGTAGACGAAGGCGATCGTCACGACCATGAGCGGCGGCATGACCTCGCCACCGCCGATGTCGAATGCGGAGGCAGCGAGATACAGGAGCACGAGCGCCACGAGCGTCGTCGTCTGAAACCCGACATACGCGACGATCCGATCGTAGGTCCCCCGGCCGTCGCGGATCCCGGCGATGAGCGAGCCGAAGTCGTCGTCGGTGAGGATGACTCGCGCCGCCTGCTTCGTCACCTCGGCCCCGCTGCCCATCGCGACGCCGACATCGGCGGCCTTGATACCCGCCGCGTCGTTGACGGCGTCACCAGTCATCGCGACGACCTCGCCGCGGGCCTGGAGCGCGCGCACGAGTCGGAGCTTGTCGTCCGGGGTCGACCGGCCGATGACATGCAGCTCGTCGAGCCGCTCGGCAAGCTCCGCGTCGCTCAGCGACTGGAACTCGGCACCCGTGATGGCGCCAGCGCCGAGACCGAGCTCCCGACCGATCGCGGCGCCGGTGATCGCGTGGTCGCCGGTTGCCATCCGCACGTCGATGCCGGCCGCGCGCGCCTCAGCGACCGCCGCGGCGGCGCTCGGCCGCAG